>VOFC01003008.1_pt1 | contig 236363 bp, 445 predicted proteins | sample 5384161 | NCBI WGS metagenome assembly VOFC01 (sample SAMN12384722, study PRJNA508395) | human gut metagenome | isolation source: healthy gut B | host: Homo sapiens
ATTCTTTTTTTCCCTGTAAATCTCTTGCTCTTGCCATTCCTAATACTGCTGAAATTGATGTACTACTATGTCCTGTATTAAAGCAGTCTGCATCTGATTCATTGCTTTTTGGAAAACCTGCAATTCCATTTAGTTTTCTTATATTTTTTAATTCTTCTCTTCTTCCAGTTATAATTTTATGTACATAGCTTTGATGTCCTACATCCCATACTATTTTGTCTTCTGGAACATTAAATACGGAGTGTAGTGCTATTGTTAGTTCTACCACTCCTAAATTTGAGGCTAGATGTCCTCCATTTTCTGAAACTACATCTAATATATATTTTCTTATTTCTTCTGCTAATTGTTTCTTTTCTTTTTCATTTAATTTTTTTTAAATCTTGTGGTGAATTGATTTGTTCTAACATGTTATTACCTTCTTTATTGTATAATAAGTATTAATTCCCATATATTTTACCACAATTTGTCGTTTCTTGCAATACATTAATCTTTATTATCTTCTACTGCATTACTTTCGTTTAGTATTTCTTCTTTTTTCTTTTGCTGTAATGAATTCATATCTTACCATTTTATCTAATACTTGATTTTGTCTTTTTTTGGCTAAATCTAAATGTTTTGTTGGACAATATGCTGATGGAGCATTTGGAATTCCAGCCAACATACTTACTTCATTTCTGTTCATATCTTTTGGTTCTTTTTTTATAATATCCTCTTGACGCTTCTGCTACACAATAATATCCATCTCCAAAATAACTTGTATTTAAATATAATTCTAATATTGTATCTTTATTTAAATTTTTTTCTAAATCATATGCCATAAATATTTCAGCTATTTTTCTTAATGCTGATTTTTCTTGTGTGAAATATATATTTTTGGCAAGTTGTTGTGTTATTGTACTTCCACCTTCTCTTAATTCTTTTGCTTTTTATATTTGAATATATAGCTCTTGCTAATGCAATTGGATCTATTGCACCATGTTCATAAAATCTCCTATCTTCTACTGCAATTACTGCATCTTTATAAAACTCAGACATATCTTCAAGTTTTGTATAGTTTTCATCTGATTTTATTTCTGCAACCTTATCTGATATACTTATTTTTTCAAGTGCTTGTTTATATAATTCATGTCCTTTATATACAAATCCTGCTACTATAAATATTATGATTAATAGTATAATTATTAATATTCTTTTTATTACTTTCATTTCATCACCCTTTTGTTATATTCGAAAAATAATATCTTTCGACACAAATTTATCTATTTTTATTTTACTACATTTAATGTGACAAAACAATGACATTTATATTAATTTTTTATTAAATAAAAAGGCTTAAATTGTTTTTACACAATCCTCGCCTTTCTTGTACATAGCTCTTATTTTAGAACTATGGTGAGTGTTATATTAGCCCCATACTTTATAAAATACATGGCCACCTTTTGAACTTTGCACTTGATATTACTCCGTGCTACGAGTTCAGAAGAACTTGTAAATTCAGGACTATAGAAGTACAATGCTCCGCCAGAAGCATACTTCTCAGAATTAAGTCCTAATCTTTTGGCTTCTTTTCTGAGCCAATTTTCTGTAGGATCTTCTCCATTTAGAGCTCTCCGAGCAGCTTCTTTTGTCATATCAGGCAATTTGGAAAAATCAACTGTTTTTCCACATGCATAGATGTGACCATTTTTAGTGGATGCAAATTGACCTCGTTGCATAATCACTTCCTTTATTGTATTGGGAAAGATTGAGCTTCCAACTCTGTTAAGAATTGTAGCTGCTGCTGCAACTTGCTGTTCCTCTGTTTGATTGCCTGCCTCTGCATAAGTAATCTCACAAAGTAGTTCGTAATCACTTTCGGAATACGAACTGGATACAAAAATAAATTTTCCTTCTCAATTTCTGATTCAGTCATTGTATCAGCTTTAGTTTGACTCTCTGCAGTTTCTTCTAAGATTTCATTTCCTACTTCTTCATTGTAGGAATCTTCGCTTTCTGCAGGTTCAGTTGCTAATTCTGCTTCATATTCAGCATTATAAGAATCCTCTGATTCTTTATTTTCTTGAAGAGCAATCTCTTGCTTGTTTCCAAGAAGTTTTTGTTGAATTTCATCGAGAGAATCTGGAATCACCAGTTCTTCTGTTTGAATTGACTGACTTTGAATTCTAACTTGAGCTCGTTTGGCAGCTTCTCTTGCACTTGCAATTTTTTCATTCACAAAATTACAAGAGTTAACTGAAACCACAACGCCGATAGCACAACAAATTAATGTTGTACCATCAAATCCACTATGTTTGTACCGTTTTCGTTTCTTTTGTTCTTTCAACATATCTACACTCCTAAAAAAATAGTTTGTCACACTTATATTATACTACTTTTTACTATTGCTTTCAAGTATTTTTTGGAATAAAATGTAAAAATAGCAATCGAAATCAATTGCTATTTTCACTAATTTTTATCTTTTCTTTCCTACATAATAATTTTTCTTTCCTCTTTTTATAATAACATATGTATTGTCTATAAACATGTCTGCTGATATTATTTGATTAATATCTGTTATTTTGTTTCCGTTTAAAGATACTGCTCCACTTGTTATAAACTCTCTTGCTTCTCTTTTACTTGACGCAGCTCCTACTGATATTACAATATCAACTATGCTTATATCTACATTAACTTCTTTCATATCTTGTTCATCAAATAAATCTGCAATATCTTGTTTTGTTAAATCTTCAAATTTATTATTAAATAAGCTTTGTGCTAATTTTTCAGCTCTTTCATATTCTTCTTTTCCATGTAAAAATGTTATTATTTCACGTGCTAATGCTTTATGTGCTTCTCTTAATTCTGGATGTGCTTTATTTTTTCTTTCATATTCTTCAATTTCTTCTCTTGAAAGAAATGTATATATTTTAAATAATTTATTACCATTGAATCTTCAACATTTACAAAGAATTGATATAATTCATAGCTTGATGTTTTTGTTTTATCTAACCATAAAGCATTTCCTTCACTTTTTCCAAATTTCTTTCCTTGTGAATCTGTAACTAATGGCATTGTAAATCCATATACTTCATCACCTGTTGATTTTCTTATTAAATCTATTCCTGCAGTGATATTTCCCCATTGGTCTGATCCCGCACATTGTAAATCTACGCCTTTAATTTCGTGCAAATATTTAAAATCTAGTGCTTGTAAAATCATATATGAAAATTCTGTATATGTAATTCCAGTTTCAAGTCTTCTTCTTATTATATCTTTATCTAACATATAGTTAATATTAAAATACTTACCATAGTCTCTTAAAAAGTCTATAACATTGATATCTTGATACCAGTCATTATTATTTACAACTTCAAACCCAAATATTTTTTCTACTTGTTCTTTTAAACATTCAAAATTATGCCTTACTTGTTCTTTACTTATCATAGCTCTTTCTGTTGTTGGTCTCGGATCTCCTATCATCCCTGTTCCTGCACCTACCAAAAGTATTGGATTGTGCCCTGCTTCTTTTAACCTTTTTGATATTAAAAAACTTGATAAATGTCCTACATGCAAACTATCTGCTGTTGGGTCTGTTCCTATATAAAATGTTAAACCACCTTGATTTAATTTTTTCTTCTAATTCTGGGCTTGATATATCTTTTATTAGTCCTCTCCATTTTAAATCTTCTACTAATGTCATCTTATTTCTCCTTTATATTTTTGCTTTTCTATTGTGAAATTATATCACTTTATTAGATAAAATGTCAATATAAATCATAATCAAGCCAAGAGGAGTAAGATATTACTTCTTTCTCCTCTCAGCTTTATTGTATTTACCAATTATACAATTATAGAATTAGTTGGGTTGCTCCTCATACTCCAGAATATAAATATACTGAAGTTTTTCATTACGCAGTGGCAAATTGTATTTTACAATGCCACGCTTGTCATAAATTGCTGTGATAATAATTTCAACTCCTGCGCATTTTTCAGCATTAAACAAGTCGAAAGGATAAATTGTATATGCAACCTTGTCCAGCAACATAGAGCCATGCGTAATTATCATGCAAATTCCATCATCGGCAGTATAGCCTTCAGTATAGTATTTGCAAAGACCTTTTTTGGAGATTTGGTGCATAACTTCAGATTTGAAAACAAATGCGACTTTACCACCAAATTGTTCAACCAATTCCGAAACTTTTTCTTTGAATGTGTTACAATTCACTGTCAAATTCCGGAATTCAACATTTTCTTTTAATTGCATTTTCATGGATATACCTCCTTACATTTCACTGTAATGTAATGCGATTAAACCAATACTTTTGTACCAGTCACGTAAATTATAACACCTTTTTTTCAAAAAATCTATACTTTTATAGAACTATTAATAATTTTTTATTACAAAAAAGGCTAAAAGTATGAAATTTTTCAATACTTTTAACCTTTTTGCGATTAGATATTAGGATTCACATAAGCTGTTCCTTTAGATTCTTCAGGAAATTCAGGGAACTGATACAGAATTTCATTAAAGTCTTTGTTACTCTTTACCTGATACAGAATTCCCCAATTTTCTTCCATTTCATTCCAAGAAATAACCAAATTGTGCGTAGAACAAAAATGATGTCTTCCATCAGTGTTTCTGTTCAATTTGTTTTTGTGCAAGAATTTCTTAAGGTCATTGAGGTTAAACACAACAACCCATTTTTCTCTTGCATTCAAATTGCACCAATTGGAGATTTGGCGTTCCAATTCGTCAACCTCCAGGTCAAACCAATTAGGAATCCAGCTACTAGCATTCATGGCCATAGTTTTTCTCCTTTTGTTTCAAAGTGTTAATTCAATCATTCCAGTGAAACTTCTTACTGATTTCGGATTATTATACACATCCTTTCCATCCATTACAACTCTAAAAATAACATAATAATCCTTTTCAGGAAAATCAGTATAATAAAGTTGCATATGAATATTTCCATAAGTTCCACAAGCACAATTTATAGTACCGTGAAAACTCATATTTTCAATAATTTCTTGGGGCAATAAAGTACAAATCTCTAACTTACTTTCAGTTACAAATCCATCTAATTCATTTTTATTAATAATGATTTGATGATTGTTGCCTGCAATAAGAGAAGCCATTTTGAGAACACTCTTCAAATTGCCTTCTGCTTTAGATTGTTCCTTACCGTCATTTGTTATTGCACTAATCCTAGCCATCCTTGTGTTCCTCCTTGATGTCTATTTGAAAATGAATAAAACGAACCCAATAAAAAAAATGCAACACGTGCTTTAGCACATATCGCATTTTATTATAACACATATTATTAATTTTGTCCATTATTTTTTATTAATTAGAATGCTCTTCTAAATAATTCAATAAAGTCTTCTTTTTGATACTTCTCTTGGATTTCCTGGTTTACAAGGATCTTGCATTGCTTTATCTGCTAACATTTCAAAATCTTCTTCTTTGGCTCCAACATCTCTAACTCTTTGTGTAATTCCTACTGATTTTGATAATTCAGATATCATCCATACAAATGTATTTATAACATCTTGGTCATTTAAGTTTGCAGCATCTGGTCTACCAATTTCGCATAAAATTTCTCTAAATCTTTGTGCTGTTGCTGGATCTTCTCCATTAAATCTCATAACTGTTGGTAATAATATTGCATTTGCTAGACCATGTGGTGTATCATAAACAGCTCCTAATTGATGTGCCATTGAGTGTACAATTCCTAATCCTACATTTGAGAATCCCATTCCTGCAATATATTGAGCTAATCCCATCATTTCTATTGCTTCTTCATCTTTTTCATTTACTGCTGATGGTAAATATTTGAATATTAATTTTATTGCTTTCATATGGAACATATCTGACATTGTGTTGTGTGCTTTTGTGATATATCCTTCAACTGCATGTGTTAATGCATCCATTCCTGTAGCTGATGCTAATGATTTTGGCATTGTTGCCATTAAGTCTGAATCAACAATTGCCATAATTGGAATGTCATGTGGATCTACACATACCATTTTTACTTCTCTTTCTTCATCTGTTATAACATAATTTATTGTTACTTCAGCAGCTGTTCCTGATGTTGTTGGTAATGCTATTACTGGCATACCTCTATTTACTGTGTTTGATGCACCATTTAATGATACAATATCAGCTCTATCTGGGTTTGTCATAACAATAGATATTCCTTTTGCTGTATCTATGCTTGATCCTCCACCAACTGCAACTATTACATCTGCACCTGATTTTTTACAAGCTTCAATTCCATCTGTTACATTTTTTATTGTTGGGTTTGGTTTTACTTCTGAATATACTTCAAAAGGTATTCCTGCTTTTTCTAAAACATCTGTAACTTTATTGATAACTCCACATTCTGCTAATGATTTATCTGTAACTACAAATGCTTTTTTAAATCCTCTGTTTTTTATTTCTGGTGCTAATTCTTCTCTTGCACCTTTTCCAAAATATGATGTTTCATTTAACATAAATCTAACTGACATATTTTTTACACTCCTTCTTTTGAATCTTATTCCTCTTTTATAAGAGGTTTTTTATTTATATAATCGCCTATTGGCGCAATTATATACTACTGTATATTTAATTTTCTGCATATGTTGCTGGTATTTCAAATAGTTTACTATTTGTTTCTTGAGTTATTTCTATTTTTTGCAATTCTTCTGTTCCATTTTCATATATTGTTTTTATATATACTAAATCTTTGTTTTTGTCAAAATAAAATCTTGTTTTTGTTTTACTTTCATCAATATCTAATGATGTTGTTTCTGAAAACATTGTTGAACCTGTATATTCTTCATATTTCAACTTTCTACCTCTTACTTTTTTTTCTTCACCATTAGTATGTTCTTTTCCAATAACATCTTTTATCCAATCTATTACAATACTATTTTCTATATTTGTACTATTATATATATAATATTCTTCTTTATCATGTAAAATATAATATGTTTTATTATCTTTTATTACTGTTGTTGTATGTTGACCATCAGCATAACTATCTATTGCTGTTTTGTCTCCATCTTTTGCAACTATTGTTTTATTTTTTGAATCTTTCTCTTTAGTGAATTGATATGATTGCATTGAGCTTAGTTTATCATATTCTCCTTGCAATAATTGTTCTTCACTTGTTTTACTATTTTTATTAATTACTACTACAACTATTATAATTGCAATTATTACTAATATAATTGGTATTATTGGTATTCTTATCTTTTTTTCATTTTACTTCACATTCCTTTTTTATTTATTGAATATTTAGTATTTCTGTGTATTTAGTTTTGACTATTATCAACATATTCTAATGTTCCTGGTATCATTCTATCTATAAAAACAATTCCATCTAAATGGTCAATTTCATGTGCAACTGCTTGTGCTAATAAGTCTTTTGCTTTTTAATTTAAACTTCTTTCCTTCTCTATCTAATGCTTCTACTGTAAGTTCCTTTGGTCTTACAACTTTTGCATATTCGTTTGGAAAACTTAAGCAACCTTCTTCTACTTCATGTTCTCCTTTTTGTACTTGTTATTTTAGGATTTATAAATACTCTTGCCCCTTCTCCATCTTCTATGTCTATTACAACTACTCTTTTTAAAACACCTACTTGTACAGCTGATAGTCCAACTCCATTGTATTTATACATTGTTTCTATCATGTCATCTATTAATGTTTGTATTTTGTCATCTATTATATCTACTTCTCTTGATTTTTTTCTTAGTATTTCGTCTTTTTCAAGTCTCATTGTTCTTATTGCCACGTTTATATTCTCCCTTCTATACACTATTACCTTAAATATCATATCCCAAATAAGTTTATTTGTCAATTATTTTCGACTAAAAATCTGTTGGTAATTACATCATGTTATTTGGGTTTATTTCTATTGTAACTTTAGTATTTTTTATAAGTGCAATTATAGAATTTTTGTAAATATTCATTTAAAATTCCATTTGCGTTTTCTGTCATAATTCCTTTTATTATTATTCTCCATCTAAATCTATTTTGAATTTTGTCTATTGGTGATGGCATTGGTTTTAAAACATTAAATTCTTCTGTATTAAACATTTTTCTAAAATATTGATATGTTTTTTTTCTGCAATTTGTTTTACTTCATTTTCATTTAAACTGCTAAATCCAATTAAAATTATGTCACTAAATGGTGGATATTTTAATTGCTCCCTTAATGCTATTTCTGTATTGTAAAATTTGTCATAATTTTGTTCTTTTGCACATTGTATTGCAAAATTTTCCGGATTATATGTTTGTATTATTACATTTCCTTCTAATTGTTCTCTTCCAGCTCTTCCTGCCACTTGTGTTAATATTTGAAATGTCCTTTCGTGAGCTCTATAATCATCTATATTTAAACTACTATCTGCCGCTATTACTCCTACTAATGTAACATTTGGAAAATGATGTCCTTTTACAATCATTTGTGTTCCTATTAAAATATCTATATTTTCATTTCTAAATTTATTTAATATTTCTTCATGTGAATTTTTTTTTTTACTTACTGTGTCTACATCCATTCTTATTGTTGTTGTTGCTTGGAAATACTTTATTGATTTCTTGTTCTAATTTTTGTGTTCCTGTTCCAAAATATCTTATTTTTTGTACTGTGACATTCTGGGCAAACTGTTACAACATCTTCTTCATATCCACAATAATGACATTTTAGCTTATTTTCAAATCTATGATATGTTAAACTTATATCACAATTTTTGCATTTTACTGTATAACCACATTCTCTGCACATTATAAATGTTGAATATCCTCTTCTGTTTAAGAAAAGTATTGTTTGTCTTTTTTCTTCAAGATTTTTTTTTGGATTGCATCATGTAATTTATAACTTAACATTGATCTATTTCCATTTGCTAATTCCATTTTTAAATCAACAACATCTACACTTGGTAGTTTTGAATTATTTGCTCTTTGTTAATGCTAATAATGTTATTTCACCTTGTTGTGCTTTTTATAATATGTAGTTAAGTCTGGTGTTGCACTTCCTAATACTAATGGACAATTGTTTTCTTTCGCTATTTTTTTTGCTATTTCTTTTTTGCATCATATTTTGGAACTGATTCTGATTTATATGAACTATCATGTTCTTCATCTATAATAATTATTCCAATATTATTTAATGGTGCAAATATTGCAGACCTTGCTCCTATTACAATTTTAGCTTTTCCTTCTTTTATTCTATTCCATTCATCATATCTTTCTCCAAGTGATAATTTGCTATGTAATACTGCTATCTCATCTTTTCCAAAACGGCTTATAAATCTGTCTATCATTTGTGGTGTTAATGATATTTCTGGTACTAATATTATTGAAGTTTTATTTTGTTCCATTGCATTTTTTCCTATTAGTTGTAAATATATTTCTGTTTTTCCAGAACCTGTTACTCCATATATTAAAAATCTTTCATATTGTTCTTGATCCATTTTTTCTGATATTTCGTCAAATGCCATTTGTTGTTCAAGTGTAAGTTTTAAATTTTCTGTTTTTTCTATCTTTTTTGCTTGCAAGTGGGTCTCTTTCTATCTTCTTTTCGATTATTTCTACATATCCATTTTTTTCTAATGTTTTTACAATTGCTCTTGTCCCTCCTGTATATGTTTCAATTTCTGGTACTGTTACTCCTTCATTATCTTTTAAAAATTGTAGAACTTTTTTCTGTTTTTCTGATTTGATTTTTTGCATTTCTATATCAAACTCAATTTCTTCTATGTCTTTTTTTTAGATATACTGCATTTATTGTTTTATCTTGAACATTTTTGTTTTCGTCTTTTGCTTTTGTTCCTGGTGTTAACATTTGTTTTATGCAATCAGATACATTGCAAAAATATCTTTTGCCATCCATTGTGCTAATTCAATTTGCTTTTCTGTTAGATTGTGTTTTATTTTTACTATATCTTTTACTTCATATGTTGTTTTCTTTTATTCCTACAACATATCCTTCTGCTAAGTTTGTTTCTTTTCCTTCTGCACTTTTTCCGAATGGTACTATTACTGTGCTTCCTATCATTATTAGTTCTTCTAGTTCTTTTGGTATGTTATAATCAAATGTTCTATTTAGTCTTTTGGCTGATCTGTTTATTATTATTTCTGCTATCATATGTTTTCTCCTTTTACGATGATTACATTATAACATATTTTTCTTTTTTTTCTACATTTTTGTTATATAAAAAAAAAAAAAACGTGTTTTTATACACGTTCATCTTCTATTCTTTTTTTTCATTTTCAATTATTGTCATTATAACTTGTACTGTTTTTTCAAAATCATCATTTTTTATTACATAATCATAAAGTTTAATTTTATCTTCTTCATATTCTAATCTGCCAAGTCTTACTTCAATATCTTGAATATTATCTCCTCTTTCAATTAGACGTCTTTTTAATTCTTCTTTTCCAACTTTTTAAAAATATTGTAACAATTCTTGTATCATTTCCTAAAATTTTTAGAAGATTTTCTGTTCCATTTACTTCAATATCTTTTACTATTATTTTTCCTTCTTTAATTTTGTTATTCATAAGTTCTCTTGATGTTCCATAATAGTTTCCATGGTGCAAATCATATTCATAGAAGTCTCCTTTTACGGATTTTTTCTTCAAATTCTTCTTTACTAATAAAATGATAATGATCACCTTCTACTTCTCCAGGTCTCATATCTCTTGATGTGAATGATGGAAGTGTTACTGCATTAGGTATTCTTTTTAATAGTTCTTTTTTTATTGTATCTTTTCCTGCTCCTGATACTCCTGATAATATTACTAGCACTTATTCTTCTCCTCTTTCTATTCTATCTTCTTTTTCTTCAGCTGGTTCAACTATTTCTACTTTTCCTTCTGCAATTTCATTTGCAGCTAAAGTTACTGGTGATTCTTCCTTTACCTTTGTTTTTACTTCTGCTCCTTCTGCTATTTGTCTTGCTCTTTTTTGATGTTGCTATTACTAATTCATATCTATTTTTTGCTTTTTTAGTAATTCTGCAACTGTTGGTTTTACCATCATTTTAAATCTACCTCCTAAATATTTATTTTTATTATTCATCTATCTGAACAGGTTGAGTAATATCTTTGTCTACTCTTCCTGCTACAGTTTCTGGCTGTACTGCTGCTAAAATTATATGTCCTGAATCCATTATTAAAACAGCTCTTGTTTTTCTTCCACATGTTGCATCAATTGCTGTTCCTGCATCTTTAGCATCTTGCACCATTCTTTTTATTGGTGCCGAATCTGGACTTACTATTGCTACGATTTTGTTTGCTGCAATTATATTTCCAAAACCTATATTTACTAATTGCATATTTATCTTCCTTTCCAATTATTCTTCAGTCTTATTTTTTCTTTTTGTTTCTTTTTTGATTGGTTCGTCTTTTACTATTTCTTTTATGTCACTTAAATTGTCTAACTCCTTTTTTTCTTTCACATGTGTATATTATTATATTTTTTATTCCATAATATATCAAAAAAATATATGTTCCTGCAAGCATGTAAGTATTTTCATCTATCTTTAATAATTTTGGGATATATTGTATTAATAATGAAAATATTGATAACACTAAAAATTCAATTCCGTTTAATGATATCTCATCATTATCTTTTTTTATATGCTATTTCAAATATAAAAATAGAAAATAATAAAAATATAAAACTCGCTATTTTTATATATTGTATAAATATTTCTGTTTCTGTAAATACTGCATACATATTAAAAAACATAAAATATATTGTTATCATTGATGCATATACTAAATTGTTTAATACATTTCCTGTTACTAAATCATTTTTTTTTTTACTATATTATTTTTTTCTTTTGAATCGTTTTCCAACTTTCTTTCCTCTTTCTTATTTGTATATATGCCATTTTACCATTTTTTTTTTTAGATTTATCAAGTGTTTTTATAATGTTTTCATTAAAATAGAAGCAGGGATTCTTTTGAATCCCTGCCAGTTACATATAGCCTTAGTTAAAATGGTAGTATGCTATATTTTCTACTTCCTGAATCATGTTGTAAAATACTCCGAAGAGAAGAACTCCAATACATGCTGTCAACACGCCAAATGTGAAAATAATCGTTTTTACTGCCCTTGCCATTTCTGTTTACCTCATAAAATCAAAGATGTATATCCGGACTATATGTGAACACCATCAATCTATATAGATTTCTCTTATAGATGTTTAGTGTAACTTCAAATATATTACATACTTTTATAATATAGCACTATTTATGTAAATTGTCAAATTTTAATTTCTTTTTTCTAAATATGTAGAATATATATATGTTTTATCAACTCTTTTACCAGTTGCACTTTCTAAAGCTCTCTTATACAATTGTAATTGTGAACTATATCTTTCTATTAAAATTTGTTCATTTTTATCTGGAACATAATCTGTTTTAAAATCTACTAATACTAATTCTCCATTAGAACTTATATAATATAAATCAATAACACCTTGTACTAATACTTTTTCCTCTAAATCTTTTTCATATATTTCTTGTGCTGGAATGTTAATGTAAAAAGGCTTTTCTCTTTCAACAACTTGTGCTTCTGTCATTTCTTGCCATATATTTGATTTTGTAAATTGATATATTTTCTTTATATTTATTGCATTTGCTTCTTGTTCTGTTATGGTTTTCTTTGCAACTAATTTATCTAATAATTCTTTTACATCTTGTATTGTATATTCTTTTTTATTTATATCTAATTTTTGCATACACAAATGTATTAATGTACCTTTTTCTGCATTTGATATTTCTGTTTTTTTCATCACTTTGTAAGAATTTTGGTTTTGGAAATTCTACTTTTGAAACTATATTTTCCTTTTCGCTTTCATTTTCTTCTCTAAAAACACATTGTTTCATTTTTGTATTTTCTTCTTTTTTACTTTTTTCTCCTAAAGCAGATTTTTTCATTTCTTTAATTTCTGTTACAGATGTTTTAGTTGGAATAATTGTGGCATCACTATATTTATATTGATATTCTAATAATTTTTGTATTTCATTTGCTTTAACATCTTCTATTTTAAATTCATTTAACTTTTTTAAAATTTCATCAGTTTTATTTTTTCTTCTTTTTCTGGCTCTTGAGTAGCACACATTTTTATAATATCTTCTTTTTTGTAATACATTCCATGTAGCAAGACTTTCCATTGTTTGTTCATAATATAAATGTACTAATGTAATCCAATCTAAATATGATTTTGATTTTGATAATAACATTATATTTAACTCATCATATTTTTCGACATTTTCCAACATTTTATCTTGTCTCTCTTTTTTTGCTAATCCTGTTATTATAATTTTCTCTTTAGCTCTTGTTAGTGCAACATATAAAACTCTCATCTCTTCTGACAATGTTTCTATTTTCATTTTTGTTTTTTATGGCTCTTTTTGATAAAGTATCATATGTTATTTGCATACATAATCTATATATTTTACACCAATTCCAAGTTCAGGATGTAACAGTATTTTTGAATTCAAATCTTGTAAATTAAATTGTTTTCCTGAATTAGCTAAAATAACAACAGGAAATTCTAGTCCTTTACTTTTGTGAATACTCATTATTCTTACAACATCATCATTTTCGCCAATTATTTTTGCTGAATCCATATCTTTGCTACTTGTTTTTATTTTTTCTATATAATTTATGAAATTATATAATCCTTTAAAACTTATGCTTTCACATTGTTTTTTTGCTCTCTCAAATAACATTTTTAGATTTGCTTGCCTTAATTCTCCATTTCTCATAAGACCTACATAATTGAAATATCCTGTGTCATTGTAGATTTTCCATATTAATTCATCTAAACTCAAATATTCTTGCTCTTTACGCCACATTTCTATTTGTTCTAAAAATTTATTTATTTTGTTTCTTAGTTGTTCACTTACATCTTTTTTAGCTTTCAAAATTGTATTATAAAAATTATCATATTTGTCACTTAATCGTATTTCAACTAATTCATTATCTGTAAATCCACCTATTGTTGATCTCATTGTTGCTACTAATGGTATTTCTTGTAATGGATTATCTATTATTTTTAATAAATTCATTATTGTTTGAATTTCTAAGCTTTCTAGATATTCTGATGAAGAATCACTAAATACTGGGATTCCTAATTTGATTATTTCTTTTTCAAAAATAGGTGCAGATATTTTTGTTGATCTTAATAAAACAACTATATCTTTATATTTTATGTCTCTTTTCTCTTTGGCTTTTTTGCATCATATATTGGAATTTATTATCTATTAATTGTTTTATTTTATTTGCAACAAACATTGCTTCAACTTCTATATCTTCTTTTTCTTTCTACTTCTGTTTTAAACTCCTCATCTTGTGTATCTTCATTTTCATCTACTTCAACTTCTAATTCTTCTGGCTCTTCTTCATCTTCTTTATTATCTATTGTTATTATATCAATTTCTGTTTTTAAATCTTCACCAGTATCTTTATAATCAGCACCTAAATTCAAGTATTCTTCTTCTGTATAATTTAATTCTCCTAATTCTTCTGTCATTATTTTTTGAAAATATCAAATTTGAAAAAATCTAATACTTCTTTTCTACTTCTAAAGTTTTTAAATAACTGTATTTTTAAATCATCATTTTCTGTTTTATCTTGTTTTAATTTATATGTTTTATATTTACTTAAAAATAAATCTGGTCTTGCTTGTCTAAACTTATAAATACTTTGCTTAACATCTCCAACCATAAAAATATTGTTTTCCTTTAGATATTGATGTTAATATATATTCTTGTACTAAATTACTATCTTGATATTCATCTATTGCTATTTCATCAAATTTAGATTGATATTTTTTGGCTATTTCTGTTGGATTTCCATTTTCATCTAATAATATTTTTAATGCAAAATGTTCTACATCACTAAAATCTACCATATTTTTTTCTCTTTTTTTCTTTTTGCAAATATTTGTGAAAAGTCTAATATTAATCCTTCTAATTTCTTCAAAATATCATACATATTTATAATGTCTTGATATGCTTCATTTGAATCCATTATTAATACTTTTTCTGCTGATGATTTTAATGTTGATATTACCTTTTCTCTTACTTTTTGTGCATTTACTTTTTCATCTAATTTAACATTTCTGTCCATTGTCCATTTTCCGAAATCCATTGTTGCATAAATTGTATATGCTTTATCCCATGTGTCTAAATTTGCTTGTAATAATTCTAATTGATTTAAATTTCCTCTTAAAAATTCATAACTTTTCTTTAAATCATCACATTCTGATAATTTTTTTGACTTCTGGTTTTAATTGGATTATTCCATCATCAACAACTTCTTTTATTTGTTTTAATAGGATTTTTCCCCAACTTGTTTGTGAAAAGTCTTTACATTCTTCTAAATTAAAGTTAAACATTTCTATTTTTTCATCTAACCATTTTTCTGGATATGGATTACTTTGAATGTATTTGTAAATTGTTAATATCAATTCTTTTAATGGTGTATCATCTCTATAGCCTGTATATGTATTTATTAATTTTTTAAAATTTTCATCTTTACTTTTCATACTTTTCTTCAAATAGTTCTTCTAAAACATCTTGTTGTAAAATTTCTATTTCTGTTGTATCTGCAATTCTAAAGTTTTGTGATATATCAATTTCAAAGAAATTGTTTCTTACAACATCAAGGCAGAAGGAGTCTATTGTACATATACTTGCTTTTTATTTAATAATGTTACTTGTCTTTGTAATCTCTCATCTTCTGGATTTTCATCAATTTTCTTATATATTGCTTTTAATACTCTTTCTCTCATCTCTGATGCTGCTGCATTTGTGAATGTTACTACAAGTAATCTATCTATATCTATTTTTTCATTAATTATTTTGTTGATAATTCTTTCAACTAGTACTGCTGTTTTTCCGCTTCCTGCTGCAGCAGCTACTAATATATTGCTATCTTTTTCATATATTGCTTGTTTCTGTTCATCTGTCCATTTTACTTCTTCTGCCATTTTTTCATTCCTTTCTTATTATCCATGTTTGATGTTGGAAAAGAATTAAATTTTTCAACACTCTATAGTTATCTTGCTTCCCTCTGTCGACTTAGTAACAATAACCTTCTTATCAATTCTCTCTTTCAATTCTGTAACATGGCTAATTATTCCAATCAACTTATGATTATCTGTTAACTGATTTAACGTATTTATTGCCTGTTCTCTTGACTCTGTATCTAATGATCCAAAACCCTCATCAATAAACATTGTATCAACAACAATTCCACCAGAATAACTTTGTATAACATCTGATAAACCAAGTGCAAGTGATAATGCTGCCTTAAATGCCTCTCCACCTGATAAAGATTTTATATCTCTTCTTTTTCCATTATAATTATCTATTACTTCAAGTTCAAGTCCTATTTTGTCAGATACTCTTTCAGAACTTTCTTTTCTTACTAATAAAAATCTATTATCTGTCATTTTTAATAATCTTTTATTTGCTTCAATAATTACCATATCAAAATATGATGCTTGTACAAATTGCTCAAATTCAATTCTTCTTTTTTCCATAAACTGTTCCATTTGCTATTTTAGATAAATCTTCTACCATTGTAAATTCTTTTATTTTTGAGTCTAATTTTTTTTGAATTTGTTTGTAAATCTACTAAAATTCTATTATTATTTTCAAATATTCTGTGATATTCCATTTGTTGTCTTCTCATATTTTCAAGTTCTTGTTTTTTTATTATTAAATTCTTGAATTTTTTTGCTGTTAGATCTACTTTTTCAAATCCTTTAATTTCTTTTTGAATTTCTTCTAATTTAGTTGCATTTATAGTTACATCTGTTTTATATTTTTCTATTTCTTTGCTAAATATTTCTATTTGCAAATTGTTTAATACTGATTTTTTTTTATATTGTTCTTCATTTTCAAAGCCAAGCTCTTTTAATGTATTTTGATAATCATTTTGAGCCTTTTCTTGTTTTTGTAATAGTTCATCTATTTGTTTTTTATTTTCTTCTTGTTGTGTTTGAAGTTTTAAAAATTCTTCTCTTTCTTTTGAAATTTTATTTGTTATTTTTTCCTTAAATGTGTCATATTCAAAACTCTCTATTACAATGTCTTTTAACATTATTTGCTTATAATTATCATTTAATTGATTATATGCTTTCTCTAATTTTTCTGATATTTCTGCATATTTTTTTATTATATAATTCTACATCTGGCTTTTCTCCAAATTCTTTTATTAATGTTTCTATTTTACTATTTATTTCAGTAACTTTATTTGTAGCATCTGTAAGAATTTTTCGACTTTTTTCTTCTTTTTCCTTCAAATTATCCAATTCTTCTTTTGTTAATACACTTTTTTGATTTTATAGCAAGATTTGGATGATGTAAACTTCCACATACAGGACAAGGCTCATTTTCTTTAAGTTTTTCTGCTAATATTTGCTTGTTCTTTGAAAAATTCTTTTTTTCTTTTTCAAGCACTTCTGTACTCAATTTTTTCCCATTCTACTTCAAGTTTTTGTGCATTTTCACTTACTATTTTTTTATTTTCTTGTTCTTTTATAATTACTTGTAATTTTTTTATCTTATCTTCTAATTCTGTTTTTCCATCTTTTAATTCACTATATTTTTGAAATTGAACTTTTATAATTTCTATTAATTCTAAAATTTGCTTAAATTTTTCTTCTTTTTTCTTTCCAAGTTCAATCTTTTCAGAAATATCTTGTAAAACTTTTTGCTTTTGTGAAATCTCTTTTTCTAACTCTTTTTTCTTATCTTCTTTAGGTAAAATCTTATTTATTATTTCTTGGCTTTTTTGAATTAATATTTCTTTTTGTTTTATATCTTCTTGTTTTTCCTGTAATACTTTTTGTTCCTCTTGTAATTTTTGACATCTATCTATTTTATCATTTTTATCTTTTTGAGCCGTTATTTCTTTTTCCATTTTTGAATTTTCATCACTTTGTTTACTTATTTGTTCTTGACATTTTCCAAATTGTTCTGAATTTACTTTTTATTTCTTGTTGCAATTTTTCTAAAATCTCTTGAATAAATAACTCATTTACATCTTTTGGTTGTACTGATTGTATTCCATCTTTCCAAACAATATTTGAACTATTAATTGCAAAATAATCTTTTAATTGCTCCAATTCTGCTTTTGCAATTCTTGTTTTATCTGCTAATCTTTTGGCAATTTGATTATATATATCTGTATCAAATATTCTTCTAAAGATTTCTGTTCTATCTTTACTTTCTGCAAAAAGTATTTTTAAAAATTCTCCTTGTGCAAGCATTGATATTTGTTTAAATTGTTTTGAATTTATACCTAATATTTCTTCTATTTTTATATCTACATTTTTTGTGCCTGATATAACTTTATCATCATATTCTAATGATGCATCTGCACTTGTTTTTGTTGTTCCTTCTCCTCTTTTTTTTAGTCCTTTCATAAGCTGGATTTCTTCTTATTTTATATTTTTTTTGTTTTTATGTGTAAATTCAATTCTACAAATGTTTCTGTATCATTATCTGCAAAATCACTTCTAACAGATGGTACTGGTCTATTTGAACCACTTACTTCTCCAAATAATGCAAAAGATATTGAATCAAATATTGTTGTTTTTCCTGCCGCTGTATCACCTGTAATTAAAAATATTCCACTTTCCCCAAGCTTTTCAAAATCTATATCTATACAATTTTTATATGGACCAAATGCACTTATTTTTATCTTTAATGGTTTCATTAATTCTCCTTTACTTCTTTTATGATTTTTTCAATATACTTTTTTTTTGCTCATCATTTAATTCTACATTATTTTGAAATTTATAAAATTCATTAAATAATTCTATTTCACTTTTATTTTTTACTTCTTTTTAAATTTTCTTGTTGAATTTCTAATGTTGTTTTTGAATTTTGAATTTCTAATTTTAATACATTTGGATATATGCTTCTTATTTGCCCAATTGCATCATATAAAGGTTCTTCATTTGTTATAATTGCTCTAATATAATCATCTGTATTTGTTCCCTCATAATTTTCCTTTTTTTAGCAATTCTTCAATTGTATCTTTAATCTCTCTCATATCTCTTAATGGCACTAATTCTTCAAGTTTTATATCAATATTTCCTTTTTCTTTAAATTCTAATATTGGCATTGTTTTTTATGTTTTACTTCTGAAAAAGAATATTTTAACATTGTTCCAGCATATCTTGCAGTATCTCTTCCAATTCTTTGTGGTCTATGTACATGTCCTATTGCAACATAATCAAATTTATCATAATTTGATACGTCAACATTGTCTGTTCCGCCAAGTGATAATATTTCTGAATCAGTTCTCTCAACATCTTCACCTCTTGCTGTTACAAATTGGTGTGTTAATATAATGTTTCTTTCATTTGTATTAATCTCTTCTTTTTTCAATTATCTTATGTATCATCTCATCATATCCAAATTGTTCATCATCAAAATATTGCTTTACTTCAACAGGTTTTACAAATGGTAACATATAAATATTTAATTTACCATATTCATCTTCTAATTCTACCTTTTTTATTTTTCCATCATATTTACTTGAAATATATAAACCTTCTTCTTCAAATATTTTATTTCCAAAACCTAATCTTTCTTTAGAATCATGATTTCCTGCAATTATAAATACTTTTCTTTTTAATTCTCTTATTAAAACATTTAAAAATTCATCTAATAAATCAACAGCCTCTGTTGGTGGAATACTCCTATCATAGATATCTCCTGATATTAAGATTGTTTTCTATATTTTCTTCTTTTATTTTTTCTATAATTTTATTTAACATATATTTTTGATCTTCTAAAAATGATTGTTCTTGTAATATTTTTCCTAAATGTAAATCTGCTAAATGTAAAATTTTCATAATTAATCTCCCTTTTTTCAATTTGAATTATACCATAATTAGATTTGTTTTCAAATTTTTATTAATTATTGACTAAATATATTCTAGATGCTATAATCGAGCTATCAAGTCAATTAACTTAATACTTTTGAAAGGGGATTCAAGTATGACTGGTTTTGAATTTTTGAAGCAATATCGGGAATTATATGAAGAAGAAATTGAATTAGCTCAAATTAAACAAAATGCCTTTGATGTATTTGATTCATGTGCAACAGAAGATTTGGAAACAAGTTTAAAAATCAATTGGGGTCCTCTATATAATTGGGATAATTATTATCCTCATAGTCATGAATTTTTTATTCAAGATTTTGATTATGTAGACTCCTGTTTTAAAGCTGTTATAAATGGTCATATGTCTCGGGAAGAACTTCAAACAGCACTGTCTCCAAGTGTTCTGAGTATCGAAAGATATTATTCTCAAGTTAAAGCTGATAAAGAGTATACTGAAAGTATTATTGAAGAAAAACTTCGTACTTTTATTGAAGGAATTGACACAAATGCTATTATTCGTAATTTTGTATCTTTCTGTTCCTTATTTAAAAGACTTTTTGATTGGATTCTTAACACTTGATAAAGATGCATAATCTAAAAAAGAAACCCTAATGTAATAAATATTACTTTAGGGTTTTCTTTTGTATTAAAATATTTCTACATCTTCACTTGATGTTGTTTCATTATTATCTAAATCAATTACTTCATCTTCTACTTTTTCTGCAACTACTTTTGTATTTCCAAAAGAAAATACTTTTTTTCTCATTTCTTGCTTTTTCTTCGAATTTTTATTAAATTCTGCTCTTACATCATTTAATGTTGATTGCATTGCTCCAAACATTTCTTCAACATCTTCTTTTGTAAAATCGTAACTGTTACTTCTTGCCATTGGCTCTAATATTTGCATATCATGTAATACGTTATTTACTCTCTTTCCTGCATATTCCATAAATTTGTTTCTTTTTTCTTCATTTATTTCCATCTTTATACATCCTTTCAACTGATTTAATCTTGCTTTTTACTATATCACAATTTTTGATAAAAATCTACTTTTTAATCAAATTTTTTTTTACGCAATTATCACATAATTTAATTGACTTTTTACAAAAATTTTGTTATTATTATTTGGTATTAAAAATGAAATTTTTAGGAGGTTTTTACAAATGTCAAAATTATCAAAAATATTTTTTTATTATAGGAATTTTAATTATTAGTTTATTATATAGTAGTTCTATTTCTTTTGCAGCTACAGCAGATATGAATTTATCTAGTTCAACATCTTCACAGTCTACAAGTACATCAAGTTCATCTACAAAAGCCACAAATACAACACCTACAAAGTCAACTCAATATTCTACAACTGTTAGTGCTTCAAATTTTGATTTACAATTAACAAATATTTTAAGTATTTGTCTTATAGTTGTTGGAGTTTTACTTATTTTATTAGCAATAGCAATTTTAATTAGATTAAAAAATTAAAAAAGAATAATCAATTTAATGATTATTCTTTTTAATTTATATATTACTTTTCAAATTTTTCTTAAATTCTTTAAATTCTATAATATTTTCTTGTGTATATCCTTTCAAAGAATCATTTGGTAATTTATCACAAATTTTATCAAAGGCTTTTTTCAAATTCATCTGAAATTTTTCCTTTTGTATCTAAACATTGAAATTGTGTTTTACCATCATTTAATAAAATTATAATATTGTTTGAAATAGAAACTACTCCATAATATTTTAATCTATGTGTATATATCCATTTTATATCTGAAAATTTAACTGCTACAAATGTTTCTCCTGTTGTATCTACAAGGAAGTCTTTTGTTACAATTAATTTATCATTGAAAAATGTTTCTTCAACATTATCTTCCAATTGTTTTTCTAATTCTTTTTCATAACTATTTTTTTCTAAATATTTGAACGTTTTTATTCTTATTACTTTATTACATATTTGAATAATTATTGTAACAAATAATGTTATTACTGATATTAAAACTAATATTAGTTCTAATGATACATCTACTGGATTTTCTGATGTATCTAATAGTACACTTCAAAATAATCTTCAAATTGATCTACAGTAATTTTTTGTTCATCATCAAGACCTTCATTAAAAAAATCAATTGCAATTTGCCTTAAATCATCTGGTACTTCCTTAGTAATTCCATAAACATTTACTGAAGCTGGTCTATTTTCTATATTACCATATGTGTATTCATGTATATTATTCAATTCTTCTAATTCAACACTACTTAAACTAACAATATATCCAACCCCATTATTTATTGCAACATAATATTTTTCATCATCTGGTCCTATAGCAATTTCATCACTCAATCCATCAATTTGTAAATATACATATTTTCCTGCTTCAGTTCCTATTGCACCATTTTGAGATAAATCTGTTGCATTAGGCTTTTCTTTCTCAATTCTATCACTCATTATAAATACTGATAATATAATTACTACAATACATATAAATTCTATTATAAAAAACTTCTTTGAAGTATGTTTACCTTGTTTCAATGATTCTTTTACTTTCATTTTCATTCCCCTTTTAAATCCATCTATATATAAATAATGCTATTGCCATGCCAATAATACTTGCCATATTTATATTAATTGTAAATCCAAATGTTATTTTTAACACACTCAAATCTAATACTAATGGTTGTGATAATCCAAATTCTTGTCCAAAAGCAAGCCAGCTTAGCCAATCAACTTGTGCTGAAAGCTTTCCTATTAAGCCTCCAATTACAAGTCCTGCACAAATAAATATTATTAAAATCCATGTATTTTTACTTTTTACTGCCATTTTTCTTTTTAAATGTTATCTTTAACATTTTCTCCTTTCTTCTTTTGCTACTTATTACTCACTAACACCCATTGATGCAAAAAATTCTTCTATATCTCTTGTTATATCACTTGTTCCACCATATGTCATATAATATGTATTTTTTTCCAGTTGATGCATCTGTTTTTAGATATACTGTATTAAGAGGTGCTCCAATTCTTATTGTTCCTTTTCTATTAATAAGATTATAACTTGTTTTATCTGTTTTTACTACAATTAAATTTAAACTTGGTATTTCTACAACTGGATATGTATTTGTTACTTTTGATTCTTTACATCCAACATCAACAAATGAAAAATCTGTTATTCTCTCTCCTTTTGTGTTATAGAATCCCCACATATTATTATATTTAACTGGTATTAATTCATTTACAAGTATATATTGATTTTCAAGTCTATTTTCTTTAAATGAATTTGAGTCAACACCGATTTGTTGGAAACTTGAGGATAATAAAACATCTCCTGTTGTTTTTACTATTCCATATAAATTATTTTCTTTTACCAAATATAATCCTAATTCATTATCACATATTTTTATTTCATCATATGCTACTTTTAATTTAATCTTTCCACTTGCATCTGTCATTCCATATTTACCATTACTTTCTACTAAAAATTGTGATGAATATGGAAAATATGAAATTAGATCATATTTAGCCTCTAAAACATTTTTACCTGTTGATACATTCATTACTCCATATTTTTTGTTAGAATCATCTGTTTGATATATCAATAATCCTTCTAATATTGCTTTTTTATCACTAATTGTTTCAGGACCATTTTTTTCATCTAATTTATATTGTTGAAGATATGCTGTAACTAAATAATCTAGTGTATATATATTAATTGTTTTTGTGTCTTCTGCATATTCAAAAATTATATTAAATGCTTTTTCAATTCCATCTTCAGTTGTATATAATTCTCCGTCTTTTTCAACAACCTTCTTGTCAATTTCTACTTGTTCTATTGGGAATCCATCTCTTGAAATAATTATTGTATTTGAACTTACTGTAAATAATGCTATCTCTTCTCCATTATCCACATAACATTTTGTGCTGTCTTCAGACTTTGTTGAATAATCACCTGCATAATCTGAATATCCAAAATATTTTGCAATTTTTCTTATTGGAAAATACATTTCTGTTTTATTATCACTTGTAGTTGTCATTTGAACTAATTTTCCGAAATCATTTTGTGAAACTCCATTTATTTTTACTTTTAATATAGATGTTTTTTATATACATAATTGCACAAAATATTATTGTTGTTAGTAAAACAAGTAAAATTATAAATATTCCTATAAATATAGGAGCTTTTGACTTTTTTCTTTGTTTGTTTTTTTCTTCTTCATAATATAATTCCATTGTATTTACGCCCCTTTCTTTTCTTTAGTCTTCATATCCATATTTTTTATAAAATTCTGTTCTAAAATCTCCTAAACAATCATTTTCTATGGCTGTTCTAATATTTTCCATTAATCTAGTTAAAAATCTCAAATTATGTATTGAAAGTAATCTTACCCCTAATATTTCATTCGCTTTTACTAGATGTCTTATATATGCTCTTGTATAATTTTTACATGTATAACAATCACATTCTGGATCTAACGGTGTCCAATCTCTTTCATATGTTGCATTTCTTACAACTACTTTTCCATGTGATGTTAATGCTGTTCCATTTCTTGCAATTCTTGTTGGTAATACACAATCACACATATCTATTCCAGCTAGTGCTGCTTCTATTAAATAATCTGGTGTTCCAACACCCATTAAATATCTTGGTTTATCTTTTGGCATTAATGGTGTTGTATAATATAACATTTTTAAGAATTCTTCTTTTGGTTCACCAACACTTATTCCTCCTATTGCATATCCTGGTAAGTCTAATGCAATTAAATCTTCTGCTGATTTTTTTCTTAAATCTTCAAAAAATCCACCTTGTATGATTCCAAATAATGCTTGATTTTCTGTTGTATGTGCTTCTTTACATCTTTTAGCCCATCTTGTTGTTCTTTCCATTGAATTTTTTGTACACTCATATGTTGATGGATATGGACAACATTCATCAAATGCCATTATTATATCTGCTCCTAAATCTTCTTCTGTTTTCATTACACTTTCTGGTGTAAATAAATGTTTACTACCATCTAAATGTGAATGGAATGCTACCTTCTTCTGTTATTTTTCTTAAAGCACTTAAACTAAATACTTGGAACCCTCCACTATCTGTTAATATTGGTCTATCCCATTTCATAAAGTTATGAAGTCCACCTGCTTCTTTTACAATTTCTTGACCTGGTCTTAAATATAAATGATATGTATTTGATAATATTATTTGTGCTTTTACTTCTTCTTTTAATTCTTCTGGAGTCATTGATTTGACTGTAGCTTGTGTTCCTACTGGCATAAAAATTGGTGTTTGTATATCTCCATGTGGTGTATGAATAACACCTCTTCTTGCACCTGTTTGTTTACATTCGTGTAATAATTCATAAGTTCCGCTGGCTTCATTTTTTCATCCTTTCTTTTAATGTTCTATTTCTTCATCTTTATTTTGTTGATTCTTAGTTGCATTTTCTTGAGTTATTTCATCTTGTCCTCTTGTTTGGACTGGAGTTTGTTCTATTTCATTTCCAACATACATTGTTTTTCTGTATTCCTCACATTTATCATAATTTTCTCTTTGAACTCTTTTTAAAAAGAGGTTCTTCTGAGTCATAAGCTATTTGTGTTTCTCCTAATTCATTCAATCTTACATCAATATTTGAATCTTTTAATGCTTTAAAAATAAGACCTACTGTTTTTAATGCTTTTTCTTTCTTGTCTATTACTCTTATCTATTTGATCCACATTTACATATCTTTGTACTAATTCATCTATATTAAGTTTTTTTGTCTGTTATTTGTATTGCCATATCATAAAAATCATGTTCATATTTTTTTTTTCTTTCTTCAGGATTAAATTTTGCTAGAAAAGCTCTTTGAGCTGATTTATATTCTCCAACCCCTAATCTTTCCCAAGCAAATGTACTTTTCTTTTTAAATTCTTTTCTAGTTATTTGTATATATCCTAGTTTTTCTAATGCTTCTAATGTTTTTACATTATCACCATGTGTTACAGTACTAAAAACTTGTGGATATACATTATTTTCACCATTTAGGGCTGGTTTTGTTTGTATATCTTTATCTTCATACATTTGTTGAATATTTTTTAGGGATACCATCATACCTAACCCCATCATTGCTGCTTTTTCTTGAGGTCTTAACTCTTTTTTATTTTTTGTGCTTGTTTTAATTTTGTTGAGTCTTGTCCGATTTCTAACTCACCATTAATTTTTTCTTCTAGTAACAAACATTGAATTTTTTTTTCTACACTTTTAAATATTATATTCTTTATTGCATTTGTTCCTGCTAATACATAGGCACTCGCTCCAACAACAGCTATTGGTCCACCTAATCCAAGTGCCCCAACTCCAATGGCAGCAAGTCCAAAATTTCCTGCAATCTTTCCTACTCTTTTTATTCCTTCTATATTTCTTTGTTTTTGTCTTTTTATAGCCATTTTCTTTTCAGGTATTATCATTGGTAACTCTTCTTTACTCATTCGTCTTTTTCCTTTCTATTTTATAAACATTGCATCTCCAAAGCTGAAGAATTTATATTCTTCTTTTTGCTTCATTATATGCTTTTTAATATATATTCTCTTCCAGCTAATGCTGATACCAACATTACTAATGTTGATTCTGGTAAATGGAAATTTGTAATTAATCCATCTATACATTTGAATTTATATCCTGGATATATAAATATGTTTGTATCTCCTTCTGTTACATGCACCATTCCTGTATTTTCATCTGCAATTGTTTCTAGTACTCTACAGGATGTTGTTCCAACTGATATAACTTTTCCACCATTTTTCTTTGTTTCGTTTATTTTTTCTACATCTTCATCTTTTATATAAAAATGTTCTGTATGCATTTTATGTTCTTCAACATTTTCCTCTTTTACTGGTCTAAATGTTCCTATTCCGACATGAAGTGTTACATTTGCAATTTTTACACCTTTTTCTTCTATTTTCTTTAATAGTTCATCTGTAAAGTGTAATCCTGCTGTTGGTGCTGCAGCTGATCCTTCATATTTTGCATATACTGTTTGATATCTGTCATTTTCTTTTAGTTCTTCATGAATATATGGAGGTAATGGCATTAAACCAATTTTGTCTAATATTTCGTTAAATATTCCTTGATATGTAAATTTAACTTTTCTTGTTCCTCCTGGCATTGTGTCTAATACTTCTGCATTTAATAATCCATCTCCAAAGCTAACTTTTGCTCCTACATGTAATTTATTTCCTGGTCTTACTATACACTCCCAAATGTCTCCTTCTATTCTGTTTAATAATAAAAATTCAACATGTGCTCCTGTTTCTTTTTTTCCATATAAACGTGCTGGTAAAACTTTCGTATTATTTCTTACAAGACAATCTCCTGGTTGTAAATAATCTATAATATCTTTAAATACTTTGTGTTCTATTGTTTGTTTATTTCTATCTAATACCATTAATCTTGATTCGTCTCTTTTTTCTATTGGTACTTGTGCTATTAATCTTTCTGGTAATTCATAATTAAAGTCTGTTAATTTCACTTTTTCATCTTCCTTTCATTCTTTATATTGTACTATTTTTTGATTTTTTTTTTTTCAAGTATTATCTGCAATTGATTTCAATATTTTTGATAATCTTTATATTTTATTTATCATGCAAAGAGCAGTGCAAATGCACTGCTCTTTTTATTATTTCTTTCCTTTTTTCAAATTTACTACAACTGCATTTTCATTATCAAATTGAAAACCTGAATCTGTTGTATCAGTTTGAATTGGATCTATTTCGTTTCTGTCATCTATAAAATTAATATGTTTTGGATCAAATTTTTTCTTTATGTTTGCTATCATCTGAATCTTCTACAACTCCTGCTGTAAATCTAGCAAAATTATATGTTTTTATTGGTTGTTCCTCTTTATATTTAGCACCTATAAAATTTAATCTACCATCATTTATATTAAATCCTCCACCATCATTTTTTAATTTTATAGCAGCAACTTTAAATCCCATGGTTCCTAATTTATTTGCTGGCCAATATGTTTCCCAACCATATTCTGCTTTTTTTTGGCTCATATTGTAACTTGTTCATATCGATTTGAGCATCTAATTTCCAAGTTCTTCTCTTTCCAAATTCATTTTCCCACCATACTAGTTCTGTATTATCTGCATTTCCTAAGAAAATTTTATTTGCACAATTTGAAATAATTGTTTCTCTATATTTCATATCTGGTGCATTTGCTTCTAATTGAGATAAGTTTTGGGCTGTTATTGTTGTTGCTACTTTATATTTTCTATATAATGTAAATATTGCTTCTGTATCTTTACATATAAAGTCTGGAAATTCATCTATATATAAGAAATGTGGTATTCTACTGTTTTCATTTCCAGGTCTTCTTAACACTGCATTTTGCATTGACAATAAGAAAAATAATCCAAATGCTTTATGGCTTACTCTTCCTAAATCTCCTCTACGAGTACATACAAATGTTACTTCTCCATTTGCTAATGCTTTGTCAAAATCTATATTATTATGTCTATTGCATAATATTGTTTTTACACCTGGTAATCTCAATAAATTATCAAGTTGTGATACAGCTAAATATAGATATTGTTCTGTAATTGCTTTGCCTGGTGCATTTTCATAAAAGTTTCTTTTTTAAAGTATGTTATTTGATTTGAATACTTTTCAGCTAATTCTGGATCTTGGCACATTATTTCGCACATTTTTTTCTACTATACTATAATTTGTAAGCATTTTTAACATGTCTTCTAGATTTGGTAAATTTCCACCATTTAAACGAGGATACATTTCTTTTAACATAATTGCTAAATTTTCAACTGCTTGTATTATATATTCTTCTCTATATGTATCTTCAATTTCTGGATGTGCATTTACATACATTGCTTTTAACGCTGCAGAAATTGTTATTGCTATTTTATTTGGGTCATCATATATAAATGGGTTTAATCCTATAGAGCCTCTGTTAGCTGGATCAATAATATTATATTTTATATGGAAATTTTTACATACATTTATCATTTTTTCTGTTGATTCATAATCTGGTGATAATGTTGTAATTCCTAAATTTCTATATGAATAACTGCTTCCTAATGATGCTAAGATCATTTTATTCATATATGATTTATATATTGATTCTTTTCCATCTACTGGTGTTATCATATTTAATGAAAAGTTTTGATTTAAATATTCATTATCATATGGTTTATTTAATACTGCAATTCCTGTTTTTAATGCTGTATATCCCATTTCTTTTGCTGTAGCTATATAAAATGCTTTCTTTTCTATGTCTTTTGCAACAAATGGTTCAATTATTAAAGATGTTTTTCCTGTTCCTGAGCCTCCAACTACTAATAATGATTGATACCTTGCTTTTTTTCAACAAATTGTACTTTTTTTCCTGTTTCAAAATCATTGCAAACACATAAATCACATGTAAATGGTCCATGTCCTTGTTTTTGTATCTTTTAAACTTATTCCTTTATAATCCCAAATAGATCTAGTCCAATCTTTACTGTCTCCTACTCCTAAACGAATAAATTTAAATACACTATAAAATGTTACTAATGGTAAATATATTGCTAATGATGTTAATGCTGGTTTTATTAATTCTGAATAGTCTGTTACTAATTCTGTATATCCTGGTAATGATATTAAAAGTAACCATGCGCCTCTGTTAATCCATTGTACAAACATTGATAATGCTATAACATATAGTCCTACAACATATGTGTAAAATAGTGTTACTTTTGTGTTCTTAGATGATGCAAATTCAGAAGAACCAGAAAATAGAAATGCAAATACAGGACATGCTAAAGCAAATGTATACATAAATGGTCCCCAATATGATACAGATACTCCAGTAAATATCATAAGTAGCATTTCTACTATTCTATCTATTGCTAAATAAAATGAAATTAATGTTAATACATATGTAACAAATGTATTTCTACTTGTATTTAACTTTTTTCAAAAATTTATCTATTAATTTCATGTTTGTTTCCTTTCATTTTCAATTTTATTCTCACACACTTATATTATCCTACAAAAAGCTTAAAATTTCAAGTAATTTTTCCAATTTAAATGATAATTTCTAAAATAAGTCCTGATATTACACCTATTGCATATAATAGTCCTATAATTTTTAGATTTTTTTTTTATTCTCATTTGTTTTGAATAATACTAATAATCCTACACCTGCATTTACACATAATCCTGAAATTAATATTGGCATTGATATAACATTTTCTACAAATAATTCTGTTAATACTACTGATGATGCACAATTTGGAATTAACCCTATAATTCCTGCTACAATAGGTCCTAATATTATATTTTTGCTAACTATATTTGCAAGGTTTTCTTGGCCAATTATTTCTATTATTCCATTTATTACAAGTGTTATAATAAATATAAATAAGAATATATTTAATGTATGTTTTAATGCTGATAATGCTATATTTTTTTCACAATGACAATGTTCGTGTTCACATATTTCTTCTATTTTTGTTTCTTCTTTTTTTCTTTGTGCAATTTTCTTGCTACAAAATCTATTATAAATCCTGCTAATTCTCCTATTACTAATTTTATTCCTAAGATTGTTAATATTGTTGATGCTGGCATTGTTTCTGAAATTAATATTGGCAACATTTCATCAGATGTTGTTAAATATACTGAAATAAGTGTTCCAAGTGTTATTACTCTTGCTGAATATAAATTTGTTGCAGATACAGAAAATCCACATTGTGGTACTATTCCTACAATTCCTCCTAATAATGGTCCAAATTTTCCTGATTTTTGTATAACTTGTTTTACTTTGTTACTTGTTTTATGTTCTATATATTCCATTATTAGATATGTTATAAATAAAAATGGTAATAATTTTATACTATCTATTGCTGTTTCTTTTAATACTTCTAATATTTCTTGCATGGTTCTTTCCTCTCTTTATTAAAAATCATACTTATATATTTTACATTAAATTAAGAAAAATAGCAAGAAAATCTCGCTATTTTATTTATTGATACTACTCAAATGTCCAATTAAGCATTTTAACATAATCACCTTCACAAATGCCTTGTCTTTTTTAGTTCATCTTCAATTCCTAATTCTTTTTAGTTTCTTTTGGAAATAATACATTGACTCATTATCATCTATATTTATTCTTCCCATTAATCTATTTACAGCTTTTCCTTCAACAACAAATGTATCTCCATCTTTTCTTACTGTAAATTCTTCTTTGTCATCATCTAAAGTATATATAACTTTATCTTCTTCTTCAACTATTTCTTCTTTTGGTAATGTTTTTAATACTTCAGATACTCTGTTTAATAATTCAGATATTCCTTCACCTGTTACTCCTGAAATTTTGAATAATTCTAATTTTTCTTTTTTTTTTGGCTAATTCTTCAAGCTCTTTTAATCTTTCATCATCTTGCATTACATCAATTTTGTTTGCTACAAGTATTTGTTTTCTTGTTGCTAATTTTTCACTGTATTTTTTTAGTTCTTCATTTATTGTATGATAGTCTTCTACAGGGTCTCTTCCTTCACTTCCAGATACATCTATTACATGTAATAATAATCTTGTTCTTTCTACATGACGTAAAAATTGTATTCCTAGTCCTACACCTTCACTTGCACCTTCTATAATTCCAGGTATATCTGCAATTACAAAACTGTCTCCACTTGCTGTTTTTACAACTCCTAAATTTGGCTCTATTGTTGTAAAATGATAATTTGCAATCTTAGGTTTTGCATCTGTTACTCTTGATAAAAATGTTGATTTTCCTACATTTGGAAATCCTAATAGTCCAACATCTGCAAGAAGTTTTAATTCTAATATTACTTCTTTTTCTTCTCCTTCTTCACCAGCTTGTGCAAATCTTGGAACTTGCCTTGTTGCTGTTGCAAAATGTGAATTCCCTTTTCCACCTCTTCCACCTTTTAGTACAAGTTCTTCTTGTCCTTCTTTTGAAAGGTCTGCAACAACTTTTCCTGTTTCTACATCTTTTATAATTGTTCCTATTGGAACATCTATATATAAGTCTTCTCCTGCTTTTCCATATCTGTTTGATCCACTTCCATTTTCACCATTTTGTGCTTTGAATTTTTTAGTATATCTAAAATCTATTAGTGTATTAGCATTAGGATCAACTCTGAAATAGATGCTTCCACCTCGTCCTCCGTCTCCACCATCAGGACCTCCTGCTGCTACATATTTTTCTCTTCTAAATGTAATGGCGCCATTTCCACCATTACCTGATTTTATTATTATTTTTGTATAATCTGTAAACAATTTTTTCTTCTCCTATCTAATTTTGAAAATAATCAAGTTTCATTGCTTTTTTTACTTTTTTCATTGTTTCTTTTGCTGTTTCTCTTGCCTTTTCTGTTCCATTTATTAATATTTCATCAACTATTTCAGGGTGTTGTTCATAATATTTTCTTTTTTCTCTCATTGGTTCTAATGTGTTATTTATATTTTGTGCTAATTGCTTTTTTACAAGCTACACAACCTCTTTTTCCAGCTTTACATTCTTCACAAACATTCTTACATTCTTCCTCATTACCAAATAGTTTATGATAATAATATACCATACAAATATCTGGATGCCCTGGATCATCTTTTTTTAATTCTAGCAGGGTCTGTTACTGCACTCAATACTTTTCTATTTACATCTTCAACTGTGTCTGATAAATAAATGGCATTTCCTAGTGATTTTCCCATTTTTTCATTTCCATCTAGACCTTTTATTCTTTTTTCTTTTGATAATACTGCTTCTGGTTCTTTTAACACATCTCCATATATGCTGTTGAATTTTCTAACAATTTCTCTACATTGTTCTATTAATGGTAATTGATCTTCTCCTACTGGAATGATAGTTCCGTACATTACAGTTATATCTGCTGCCTGACTTACTGGATATCCTAAAAATCCATATGTTACACTTTCACCAAATAAAGCTCTTTTTTTGGGCAAGCTCTGTCTTTACAGTAGGATTTCTTTCAAGTCTTGCAATTGTAACTAAGTTTGAATAAAAGACTGTTAATTCTGCGTTTCAGGTATCATTGATTGTATATATATTGTTGTTTTTTCAGGGTCTATTCCTACTGATAAATAATCCATTAAGACTTCTCTTACATTTTTTTTCTTACTTTTTCTGGATTGTTAAAATTATCTGTTAATGCTTGAACATCAGCAATTAATATGTATTGATCATATTCTCCACTTTCTTGTAATTTTACTCTATTTTTTAATGATCCAAAATAATGTCCTATATGTAATCTTCCTGTTGGTCTGTCTCCTGTTACAATTCTTTTTTTTTATCCATCTATTATCATTCCTTTCATTAAAGTTACTAGCCTTAATACATTTTTTATATACTAGGAATCTTTAATAACTTTCCTAGTATATAAATTTAACTAGTAACTTCTATCAATTATTTTTCAACTTTTACCACATAATTTTATTACAAAACCTGCTTAATGTCAATATTTAAGCATTAAATCGCCAAAAAACAGCATACCCTACAGTAGGATTATTTACCAATACATGTTATTGCTCCAACAAATTTTCCATTTTGTATTATCGGAGTTCCACTCATTCCTTGTATAATTCCACCTGTTTTTTCTAATAAATTTTCATCTGTTATATTTATAAGCATACTTTTATTATCATAATTATTGTTTTGATATATTTTGGTTATTTCTAATTTATATTCTTTTATCTCTCCATCAATACTACTTAAACAAGTCGCTTCTCCTAGTTTTATTTCGTTTCTTGATGCTACTTTCATCTTTTTTATTAAAGTCTAATTGTATGTTTTCAGTATTTTTTATTACTCCAAATATTCCAAACTTTGTATTATTATAAATACTTCCAATTAATGTTTTACTATTTATTGCTCCTTCTACTCTTCCTGGTTCATCTTTTTGACCTTTTACTATTGATAATATTCTTGCTGTATCAATTTCACCTGATGATGTAGTCAAAACTTCTCCAGTATCTATATCTGTTATTGCATGGCCTAATGCTGAAAAACATTTAGTGTCTATTATAAAAAATGTTACTGTTCCAACCCCTGCAGCACTATCTCTAACCCATAATCCTAGTTTATATTTACCATCTTTATTTTTTACAGACTTTATTTTACCTGTTCTTGTTTCTTCTTTATGATTAAATGTTAATTCAATTTCATTTCCTAACGATTTATTTATTTCTTCTGTTAAATCCTCTGTTGAAGCAATTTCTGTACCATTAACATATGTTATACAATCTCCTTCTTGTATTCCTGTATCTTGATATGGTTTATATATATTACCATCTTCACCTTCAATTGAGGCCATTCCTACTACCATAACACCATTTGTATATAATTTAATTCCAACAATTTCTCCAACTGGTATTACATCAACATCTTCTATAACATTGACATTTATCGTTTTTAATCTTATTTTATCAAATAAACTTACTTCTAGTTTTTTTTCTTCTCCTATTTCATTAAATGTACTTGAATATAATGTTGATGATGTTTCTATTGATTCGTCTTCATTTGATATTTTAATTCCCCATAATGTTGGAATATTTATTTCTTCTCCTTGAAAAATTTCTATTGTTTGTGGAATATTATCAATAGAAACTACATATATAAATATAAAAAATAATACAAATAATAGAAATACTCTTTTTAAATGTTTCATTTTCTTCCTCACATTCTTAAAAAGTTTTTTTTTTATTATTTGTATTATATATTTTTTTATTCAGCCAAATCTTGCTTTTCCAAAATCATTCCAGCAGAATTTTGAATTAAAATTTTTAAATTATATCTTTTTACTTCATCTTGAACTTTATCATATTCTCCACCATAATCATTTTTTAATAAAACAAAATAATGATATTTTGAATTTTCCATAAATTTTTCGACTGTTGTTATCTTATCGTTTGTTAATGCATTTGTTAAATTATTTCCATTTTTGGTTATACTATAAACCCATCTATCTCTTCCAGTATTACCTTTTGTCTTGCAAAATAGTGTATCATCATTTTGCATTATTAATATTGTTATTATAATATTCAAACAAATAAAATTCTTTATCTTTTATTAATGCATAATCATCTTTTATTTCTTCGCCATTTGTTAGATAAATATCAAATACAAACCAATTTTTATCTAATATCATTGCTGAAAAAATTCCAAAAGAATAAATTATCAATACTCCTGAAACTATAATTGTAACATTTTTTCCTTTATCTACAAATATTTTTAAGATCTCATAACTACTTACAGTTAATACTAAAAATAACATATAATATATTTTATAGTAATAGTAACTAGATACAAATTCAAGTTTCATAAGCATATATATTAACAATGTAAATATTACCGTTAAATATAATAATTTATCAATAAATGTATTTTTCTTTTTAAATGCTATATATATTATATAAACTTCACTTAATAATAAATATGGAAATATATTCATAATTAAGTCTTCATATATAAATCCATCTGTTGCTATTGCTCCTACATAATCAAATGCCTTATTATTTGCTTGCATCAATGGATATCCTATGAAATATATTACTCCTATCATTCCTGGAATTACAAGTGTAATTAATATTTCAAAAATATTCTGTTTACTAAATATTTTTATATTTTGCTTTTTATTTGTTGCTAAAATATACCAAAATTCTGCTAAAAATAAAACTGGAGCAAAATAATAATATGAAAACATTATTCTAAGTTTAATAAAAATAAAGAGCTAATCTTATAGTTTGTTTTAATTTCACTTTTCATAATAATTATTATACCAATTATTATATCTAGTCCTACACCTAAATAAGAAAAACCTGCAAATAGACTGTTTAATTGATATGCTAACATATAAAAAATTGTAAGTACTAATGCTAATATTTGATGTTTTTTATTTTTAAAATTAGTTGAAAGTGCTGTGTACATAAGTAAACCTGATAACATCCATATAAACATATCAAATATAAAATATAATTTTACCAAAAATGTTTCATCAATAATACCTTTAAAAAGTTAAGAATATACCAGTATTTACATATGCTCCTGTCATTAGATATGGAGTATTCAACCATTTTATCGTGTCTGAACTTTCTCTTGAGAATAATGTTGAATATCTATAAAAATCATCTGATGCAAAATAGTGTGTTGCAGCATCTGTTACTGCATGTTTTACTGCAATATTTGTTCCATAATTCATAATAACAATCGTTATAGCTAATCCTAATATAATTATAACTGCTATTATATCTAATTTATTTATATAATATTTTTGTATGGTTTTTGTTTTTATTTCTTTTGTTATAAAAACAGCAGAAAAAGCAATATTAACAATTGCTAAATTTAATAATGTTGATTTTAAATGTACAAAAAACATTACCTGTGTAATAAAAATATTATATGTTAAAAATAGAATAACACTTATAATTACACTATGTATTAAGTTTTCTTTTTTTTTCACTTTTATTTAATAATAAATATGATATTATTAGTGCTAATGAAGTTAAAATATATATAATGTTCATTATAATTTCCTTTCTTATCTTATTAAACAAAAATAACACGATTAAAAATCCTGTTACTTTTATGTTGCTCCATTTATTGCAATTATTCCAGAACCTGTTGCTGCAACAATATGTAATTCTTCTCCTGAAATTGTATAATAAATATTTTTTTTTTAATGATTGTGATAATGTCAAATTGTTATTTTTGGCAATTACTGAAATAACATCACCATCTTTTAAAACAATCTTTTTATTTGATTCATTACCACCATTGTTTGATAATTTTTCTTCTATCTGTGTTGTATAAATTGAATAATATTGATTTGAACCTAATTCATTTCTTCTATTTGTATATTCTTGTGCATAGTTTGGATCTAATACTTTAATTTCGATACTTACATCATAAGTATTTCCAGAACTATTTAATTGATTTATATAATTAGCATAATCTTCTGATGTTATTGTTCCTGTTTTTATAATGTTTTCTACAAAAGATGATGTAGCACTATTTGCAATAAGTTGTGATATATCATCATTTCTATCTGCTAAAAGAACTAGCGGAACTAAAAACATTAGTGCAACTGCTGCAAAAAAATACCTATTATATCTGTCGTTGATTCTTCCATAAAGTATTATCCTTTCTTTTTTTAATAATTTTTCCAAACATAAGTTATAATTCTTTTTTTAGTTTTATTTATTTCAAGAGTGTCTGACACTTTTCCTTCACTCTTGTCTTCTTGATAATATTCTCCAAGTCTTTCTTCAAATGTTTTTTGTCTTTTAGAAATTCATATAAACCTTCACTGCCAATAGCAATATCTCCTGATTTAGAACTAATTTCTTCATCATATAAAAGTATTGTATTAGTACTATTATATCTTTTATAAGCCGATATATCTTTAACTCCATATGCTTTTGATGCATTTATATAAAATTTAGTATGTCCATTTGTTAATAATGCATTCAAATGATCTATTGCTAATGATTCACTACCAAAATTTTCATCTATAAGATCTATATAATTAACTTCTTCCCAATTTTCTCTGGCTTCTACATTTCTTCTGGAATATAAAATAAGCTTTTTTTTTTTCAGCTCCAGCAGAATCTTTTACCCAAAATTCCACTCTATAGTTTTCTGAATAAGCTTTTGTATAATGCTGGAATTATAGTTTCAATTCCAACATCTCTATTACTAGTTGTAGATGGTTCTAAATAAACATATTCTTGTGTTTTGTCCTTTATTGTTGTTATACCATCAATTGCTCTTCTTGCATTTGAAAAAGTGGATATACTAATAGAAAGCGCAACAGTAAAAATTAGTACTCCAAAAGCAATTTTTAGTGAATCTACTGCGTTTTCCATAATATATCCCCCCCATTATATAAAATTAATTATCTTCTAATATTTGTATTTGAATTTTTGTAATTAATCCTGATTTTTTTTTTCAGGTACACATGTTACTGAATATCTTTTTTCCTGTTTTTATTGCTGGTTTTTGTGTTGGATCCTCTTGTTCCTTTGCTAATATAGTAGCATTAGTTCCATCAACTAATTCAATTTTTCTTGATTCATCAGATTCTGTTAAATTATGATTATAAACAGCATCTACTAATGCTTTTACTTTAGTTCCAGATACAGATGTTCCCTCATATGATTTATATGTAGAATTGAATGATTGAATTTCGACGTCATTTAATCCACTTTCTGCTCCTTTCATTTGGTTTTGAGCCAAAGATACTACATATACACCTAGAGAAATGATTATAATTGCTACTAAAACTGCGGCTGCAATTAAAAGAGCTTTTGTTGCGTTCTCCATATGTAATTTCACCTTCTTTCGTTAAAATTTTTTTTATAAAAAATGTTAATAACTAATTTATATTTGTTCAAAAAAGAATATATTTTATTCTTTTTTTGTTTTTTCATGATATTCAACTTTAGAACTTTTAAATTTATCATTTAAGAAGAATTGTACAAATTGTTCTACTCCTTGTTTATAAATTTGTTCCATTTTATATGTTGTATCACTATCTTTTATATATATTTCTATTTCAATAGAATTTTCATCATTTTGTATAAAGTAACCTTTGTCATCTTTTTGAAACAGAATTTTTTTCATTTTTGTCTGTTGATTTATTTATTAATGAAGCAATATCTATTCCATATATTTCTTTATCAAGATATTGTTCATATTCACTATTTTCACTATTAATAGCATTTTGCGCTCTTTGATATGAATTATATTGGTATAATATAACACATAAAATTACTACAATTATTGCTAAAAATATAAATATTTTTTTCATATCTTCCTCATTTTATCATTTATATACTTTTTTTCAATATTTTATATAATTTTTATTAATCATTTACTTTTCTAAAGACAATTTTATTAACTCTATTTGCAGAATTTACTGTCATGTCTTCAGCCTTACATGTATAATGTGTTGAATAATTTTTTGCTAACCAATCTGCTAACTGCTTTGAATCCCCAACTATTTTCTCTAAATGTTTTTTTCCTGTTTCAATACCTGATGATGGATCTGTTGCACCAATAATTATTACATCAACATAGTCTGTTCCATAACTAGATTCTGTTTCATCTAATAATTCTTTTTCAGAATTGTTTTCATATGCAATATTTGCTATTGTAATTATATCTTGAAAAGTATATTGTTGATTCTCTATTGCAGTATAATTATAAAACTGAGTATTAAATTTAATTAATGCTTGATTATTCATTTCCTCTTGTGACATTTGTACATAATTTCCTATAGTCCCATATAAATATACTCCTAACGATAGTATAACTATTCCAATTAGTACTCCTGCTGCCATAAGCAAAGCTTTTGTTGCATTCTCCATTAACTTTTCCTTTCATCAATTTAATTAAATTTTATAGTATGACCTTGATCATTATTTAAAACTATTTTGAAATTCATTGCTTTAACTTTACCCTTTGAAGCAATTAAAACTCCCCTTTTGCCAGTTTCTTCACCTTCACATAGGAAATATGTTCTTTAAATTGTGTAAGTTCATAATATTCTGCTGCTATTTGTTCTATTTTTTCAATTTTACTTTTTTTGTGCAAGCATATTTCTTTGTGTTTCCTCTGCTGTATTATCTGTAAACTTTGTTTGTAATATTTTATCAATTATTTTTGCAGCCTTTACATTATTTTCATCATATCTTTCCTTTTGACTTTGAGACATATCTGCTGTATTCTGAGTTGACCTTTTTAACCAATCTCTTATTGTATGAACATTTGAAGAAAGTAATTGTAAAGTATTTTCTGATACAACATTAGAACTTACAAATCCAGTTTGTGATAAATTGCTAAATTTTGTTAATAAATCGTTTTTTCTTGTTGAAATCTTTTTCATATTAGTATTTGTTATTGGCGAATTGTTTGGAAATAAGTAATCATATGATGATGATTCTTCTATATGAAATGATGTCCATCTACTATCTGTTTTTTTCTGACATTTCAAATGAAATGTTTAACTGTATTTCCTCATAGCCTTCATTTGCATTTTGCGTAACCCAAGTATTATAATCAACAACAGAATTTATAACAGAAAGCATTTCATTTCCACGTATTGTTTTTCCATCATAATTTGTGAATTTTTTATTTAATTCAACAATTTGTTTTAAACTTAAATTGTCACTCTGTTGTTGATAATAATTAGAAATTTGATTATATCCTAATAACAACATTGATAATATTATAATTCCTATTAAAACACCAGCTGCTATCAACAATGCTTTTGTTGCATTTTCCATATAATCAAACTCCTTTCTTTATTATTGTAATCCTGCAAATGCACTTCCCATACTTGATAGACCAATAAATACTAATGGTATTATCAAATATCCAACGAATAAGCAAATCATTGGTGCAAAGCCTACAAATTTTCCTATTATTCCTTTTTTAGAAATAAATTGATCATTTGTTGCTTTACGTTTTTCTTTATGGTAATCTCTATCTGCATCTAATTCATCAAATGCTTCTCTAATTGGTATTTTTTCTACTGCTGCTTGTAAACTTTCTACAATCCTAATCATATCATGATTACTTACTGATTGTTTTAATTCCTCAAGTGCTTCCCAAGCACCTGCTTCATAGTTGTTTACACATCTTGCTATCGGCTCTTTGAAAATATTTGAATAACGTTCTAGCCATTCAAGAATCATTTCAACACTTATTCTTTCTATTTTCATAAGCATTAAAATAATTGTTTGGAATTGCATTACTTCATTTTCCATTTCCATTTGTCTCATTTTCTTTTTGGAATATCATTAACCAAACTGGAGCCATATATCCCATAACAGCTATTCCCATAGCAATTAATTCTTCAAACCATTTCATTTGTTCTGAATTTATAATTTTTAATTTCTTCAAAATTCTTTCAGAGTCTGTTGTTAGGTTTTCGTCTGATTCTGTATAATAGTCTGATTTTATCATTGCTTTTTTAATATCATCTACTGTTACATCTAATTTTCCTTTAAATTTATTTAAGAAATAATTATCCTGTTCTGTTAAGTTTTCTGCTTTTTTTTTTTTCTTTATCTGATAATGTTCCTAAAACTGTAGTTCTAGTTGTTGGCTCTGTATATACATAATTTATTGCTATTTTATGTAGCTGTGTTGTAAGAATTATTGTTGCCACAAAGCTTATAACTGCTAAAATAATTCTATTTACATATATCCATTCCATTTTTGATTTTGATGCTGAATCTTTTAATAATTGTTGCATCTTTTTGTAATCTTTTGTTCCCTTTTTAGGAATAAACATATTAACAATTTTTTTTACTAAAGGAATATTATACAATTTTTTCTTGCCAAGGATGATCTGTATGAGAAACTTCTGTTTGAACCCCTCCGTTATCTTTTAGCTTTCTTGTTAATATATAAGAAACAATTGTTATAACTACTATTATTATTTGGGCTAATAGCCCCATCTTTCCATTATAAAACTCTCCTGTAAAAGAGAAGTTTGAAAGACACCAATTTTTTAATGGTTCTAGTAATAATACTGGTAATATTGATATTATTGACAAACTTTGAAATACATAATTTAATTTGTCTCTTTTTAAGATTTCAATTTGCATTTCTTGTGTAATATTATCTACGTTTTTCAAAAAAAAATAATGATGAACCATCTTTGTCTTTTCTATCACCAAATTCTTGTGTCAAATATGAAATACCAGCAAATTCTTTTAAATAACTATTTGGTGCTGTATCATAATATTTTTCTAGTTCTGTTTCTGGATCATCTGAAATTAATATTTCATAAATTTTTTCACCTTGTTTTGAAACATTTTTTTCATCATCCAAAGAAACTTGATATATAGCTTCTTCAACCATATTAAACTCATGATAAGCATGTCTAATTTCAGCGAAAAAAGTCTATTTGTTCTTTTAATAATTTATTGTCAATTTTGTCAACCATTCCCTCTGTCATTGAATCTACAACAAACAATTCGAAGATTAACAAAATTGACATAAGTAATATATTTTGTTTTGTGATTATAATTGTTATAAATACAATAGGTATAAGTATTAATATTGCATTCATTAAAATTTTTGCTGAATCTCTTCTTGTACTATATTCATCGTCAATATTTAAAATTTCAAGCCTTCTACGAAGTTTAAATAAATATCTTTTGATGAAAGGTATTTTAATAAATGTTATATATAATCTCTGGTATAAAACATCCATTGAAAAGCCACTTGTTTTAGTTCCTTGTTGTAACTTCTTTATTCTTGCATATTCTGATTTTTCCCATTTGTTTTGCTAAAGCAAAATATGCAATTCCAGCAATTACTAATAAACCAATAGAACCAAATATTATATATTTTAGCACACTAGCATCCATTTAATAACAACTCTCCTTTCATCTATGTTTTATACTTTTTTAGTTTTTCCCCAATATTTTTCAATAAATTTGTCAAATTCAACTGCATCTGTTTCATCCATATTTGCTCTCATATCATGAATATTTTGATCTGTTATTTTATTTGTCAATTGATATTCTCCATCAACATATTCTAAAACATTTTGATATGTATATAAATTTTGTTCTGTTACTTTTGAAAAAAAATATGTTGTTGCGTTTTCAAAGAATTTTGTAACTTTTGAATCCATATCATGTTTTTTTTATATTCAAAGTCATAAGTCTTTGAATCTTTAACAGGTATACATTCTGTTACTCTCTCAATATATCTTCTACCTCTAAAGTCTTTTTTTGTAAATGTATATCAAAATTTAATACTTGTACAACTTGTTCCTCAGCTGTTTTTTTTCATTTTTAAACACTCCTGCTCTTAACATTGAGTTTCTTAATGCTGTAACTAAATCTGGGAATGTTTTAGCATGGTGAGTAAATAATGTAAATTTTGAAGCAACCTGTGCTGATTGAATCATCCAAGATGCTACTGGGTCTGTTGCAACCTCACCGATGATATTAACAGAACCATCAGTTTTTTCTGAACGTCCAAACACTCTTGACCAGCTATTGTTTCTGTCTCACGCATTGACAAAATGTTTCTTGTTGGATAAACTTTTCTTAAGTGCAACTCAAATGCTGTTTCTGTGATACGTAAGTTCATTGTTTCATAAATATTTTCAATCATACCCATAAGTAGTGTTGTTTTACCACAACCTTGTTCACCAGTTATTGATGTTATTCTTGCACCTTTTACAAGATATTTTAATAATTCAATTGCTTTTTTTTTCTTTTCCAGCCATATCTCCTGTCCATTGTTCAACAGTAGCACGTTTTACATCGAACTTTCTTACGAAGAATGCCCATGTTTCTGACATACTTGGTCTTACAACAACAACACGAGATCCGTCTTTCATTTCATTTACTTTATATCCATTTGTATCTGACAATTGTCCTGGATTATTATATTTGTAAATATTTTGACATACTCTTTTTAATTCTGCTTCTGTTCCAAATGATAAAAATGCTAAACGAATTGATTTACCTTGGAAAAATATCCAAATACTATCACATGCTCTTGGAACTTTATGTTCAGATACTTGTTCAATATAATCTGTTGTTCCTGTTTGTGCAACTTGGCTTAAAAAGCTTTCTGGTAAACCAGATACACCACCAGATACACCATCTATATTCATATCTCTTATTTCATCTATTGTGCTATATCCCTTATAATGTTGATATATCCTTTGTACAACAATTTCTAGTTTATCTTTAAATGATAATACTAATTTTTTCTTTTTCATAAATATCTGAAATTTCATCTTCTGTTATTACATAAGATGGTTTACTTTCACCTTGAAGATATTTTAATGTTGCTAAATTATATCTTTTTTATAAGTTCTGTTAATGCTTCATATCCAAATTCTTTTTTTTATACATATATATGATAATATCAAATTTGTCTTGTGCAGTTAACAATGATGGAACATCAAAAGGAATTGCCTTTGATATATTTGTTTCATCAACACCATATTCCTTTGATAATAAATCTGATATTAATTCTTTTACATATCTTTTATCATTAACATCTCCATATGTACAACCTTTTAAGGCTTTCTTTAATGCATATTTTTTATTTTTTCTTCTTTTTAATTCTTCTTCTGATAATCCTATATCATAAAGATTTATTTTTGTAATTTCATCAAGTCTCTTTTTTACATAATCTCTCATTTTTTCAAGAGTATATGTTTTATCATCTTTCTCAATTTCTTGTACAACTTCTGCATTTTGTTTATTTTTAAGCCAAAATATTAATGCTACTCCACCAATAATCAAAACGACAATACACAATAAAATTGCCATCTTATTCTCACCTCATTCTCATTTGCAATTCTTTTATTTTTTCTATAATTTTTTCTACTAATTTATCAAGTTCTTTCATAAAAATATAATTTGAATCTGTTGTATCTTTTATTTTGCTTAGTCTATAAAATAAATCTACAACTCCTACTTCTTCAGCTGCTTCATATAATAAAATATTAAATGGAATAACTGATAATTTTTTTTTTCTCTTAAATATTTTTGCAAATTACTTTTATTGTATTTTGAATAATGACTATATTTGCCTATAACGATAATATTTTTTGGTTCTGCTACAATCGGATTATCCATTTTTAATTGTATATAGTAGTCTAAACTTCTTAATTTTTGACCTGCAATATAAAGATTTATAGTAGCCATTTTTAAGATTTCATTTCTTACGCCCTCATCTAGTTCTCTACTTAAATCTACTAAAACCATATCATAGTATTGATTTGCTACATTTAGTATTGCAGGATAAACTGCTGATATTGTTTTATAGTCTCGTAGATTTTTTCTTTTTTTTGTCTTTGTAGGATTTTCCATATATCCATCTAGAACTTCTAATGTGTCTTTAAAAATAACATGTGTATAATCTGTTATATTTTCTGGTTCTATCTTATTACTTGCTATTAATCTAGATAATCCTTCAACACCATTCTCTATTGCAATGCTTGATGATCTATCAGCCATAATTTGTTTTCTTACAGCATTTTCTTTCCAAAAGCAATTTTTTATTGTTGAATCATTATATGCTGCTGAAACAATCAAAACTTTTAAGTTACGTTCGATAGCCATTTTTGTTGCAACAGCAACTGTTGATATTGAAACTCCTGATTGTTCTCTATCTGCATTCCAAAATGTTACAATTGACATCTTATTCTCTCCTTTTTTTTATATTTCCTTAGTCATTTTTCTAAGCATTTTTTCATCTAATCCACTACATAATTCTCTTACAATATATACAATGTTTTCTCTATATTCATTACTTAAGTTTTTTAATTTTATACACTGCAATCTGTGGTTTTCCATGTGTACTGCTAAATCTCCGTTTTCTAATAAGAAGTATAATTTATTGTCTGTCCATTCTTCTTTTTAATTCAAGTGTTAAATAATTAAAGTATTCATCTTCTTCTTTTAACATTTCTTTTGTAAAAAATAATCTTGTCATTTTTAATGGTAAATTTATTTCTTTTAGAAGTTCAATTCCTTTTCTTAGTGAATATCCATCAAATGATGTTACATAATATAATTTATCAAAACTTAGAGCTTCAAAATCTCTAACTCCATCAAAATTATCAGTATCAAGAAATATATATTCATATTCGAATTCATTTTCAGTGTCAACACCTAAATAATGGGCTATTTGTTCTATATTTTCAAAACCTATAGCAACATCAATGTCTTCAAATGTTGTTACATAAGATACTGTAGGTAATATATTAGGAACTATATATTTTGCTTTTTGATCCTTTGTAGAATCTATGAATAAAACTTTTTTTTCCATTTCTTGTTAATAATTTGGATATATCCAAAATTAGATCTGTTTTATCATATACCCCTATAAATCCAACTTTCTTCATGTTATTATCCTTTCTATATAATAATTCATATAGTAAGGGCATAATATGCCCTTACTATAACTAATTATTCTCCTAGTGAATCTAAATATTTTTGTCTTGCATCTTGTGCATTAGAAATACTTTCTTCCATTGAATTTTTTACATTTGTATCATAGTCAGCTCCAATTTGTTGTTCTAAGTATCTTCTTGCATTTGTTGCTGATGTTGTATATCTCTTCTTTAATTCTTCTACTGCACTTGATACTATATTTGGATTTGATACATTTCCGTTTGAATCTGTTATTAATGCTGTTACAGAATCATTTGGTCTATATGTTGGTACAGCTGCATCTTGTATTCCTGCTTCTTTGTATTTTGTTGCATATAATTTTGCACCATTAATTCCAGCAGCTTCTACTATTGCACTAGACATTGCTAAAATTTCATCTTCTCTTAATGTCATTCTTATTGTATCTGCTAAACGTCCTTCTGCTCCCATTGGTATTTCAACTATTTTTTTTTTGAAACAACTATGTAATTTTGTCCATTTGGTAGCATTAATCTTATATCAACATAATCTCCATCTGTTAAATCTACTGGTAAAGATACAACATTATATTCCTCTACTCTTACATCATTTGAAACAATATTATCAGTTTGTTGAACCATATTTGGTGTTACTACTGTATTTTTTTTTCATATCTAATTTTGCTACTACTGGTACATTGTTTAATTCAATATATTGTTTTGTTGTTGATGTAGGTTTTATATAATAATTTTCCGTTGTGTCTTCTTTGTAAACTCTTACTATGCTATCTGATCCATTAGCATCTGTTTGTGTATAATAAAGACCTTCTTCATCTCTATTTAACATAGTTCCATCTTTTGTTTGCATATACCAACTTTCAATAACTGATATTACTGATGTTGCATTTGCTGGTATTGTTGTTTGATCTACTGCTTTTAGGGCAAACATATCTTCTGTTATTTCTTCTCCTGATTTTACGTCTTGACTTAATACGTAAACCTTCTTTCTATTTGCATTTAATGTAGAAATCTCTGTATTCAATTTATTTACATAAAACAATAATAATGCTATTACAATTCCTGTTAATAATAGTGTTATTACTACTCCTAATATAAATGATGTTCTTGCTTTTTTTTTGCATTGGGTTCATTGCCATTTTTTCCACGTTCCTTCCCTATTTTTTAATTTATTTCTATTTTATTTTACAATATTTTTATACTAAAATCAACAAAATATTTCTATTGTAATATAAAATTAATGCTTTTGTAATATTAATGTAATATTTCTTTAAAGCCTTTAGTTTACTACTATTTACAAGTTTAAATCAAATATTTTATTAAGAATTATTGCTACTCCATCTTCATCATTTGTTGGTGCAATTATATCTGCTGATTGTTTTACATATGGGGCACTTTCCCCATTGCAACACCAAGTCCAGCATTTGTTATCATTTTTAAGTCATTGGCATTATCTCCAATTGTTACAACTTCCTCTTTTGATATATTCATTAAACCTATTATTTCTTCTAATGCATTCCATTTATCTACATCTTTAGCTGATACTTCTGTAAAAAGTATTCTAATGCTATTTCGTCTGTTCCTTGTTTTATTATTTTTCTAGACATGTGAGATACTTCTAATACTTCAATTTCAGATAATTCTTTTAGTTTTCTTACAATAGAATTAAATACAGTTTTATGTTCATCACAAATCATTATTTTTAGAATTTTTTCTTCTCTTTGTTCAAAATAATCATAAACATTTTCAACAATATTTATATGCGTCCTATTTTCATCTGGTTTTGTTAAATTATCTTTATAATAATATAATGTGTTATAGCTTAAGTTTTTGGCTATTATTCCATTTTCAGTATAAACATTATAATAAATACTGTTTTCTTCACAAATTTTTATGATTTTCAATGCTTTTTGTTTTGGATAAAATATTTTCGTATAATATTTTATTATTTTTTATATCATATGTAATAGCTCCATTTCCTGAAATGAAGTATTTATTACTATTAATTTCTTTTGAAAACCTTTTTACAGATGTGATTGCTCTTCCTGATGCAATCATTACTTCAACACCTTTTTCTTGTGCTTTTGATATTGCTTTCTTTGTTTTTCAGTAATTATTCCATATTGGTTCAGCATTGTTCCATCAAGATCTATTGCTACTAATTTATACATATCTTTCTCCTATCTTTTGTTTTAATTTTCAAACATATTTAATTTTAATAAATTTATCTGTTTTTTTCAAGATATTTTTGTAATTTATTTGTTTTTTCCAAAAACTTCTTGTTTATTTTATTAAAAATTGCACATTCTATTCTTAGAAAAGTTTTTACTTTTCAAAAAAAGAAATTAAATGATGTTATATATGACGGAGGTGAATACAATGGCAAATTCAAACAGCAATAAGAAATTAGTACCAGAAGCAATGAGCGCTTTAGACAAATTCAAATATGAAGTAGCTTCTGAAATTGGTGTTACTTTAAAAGATGGTTATAATGGTGATATATCAGCAAAAGATGCTGGTAAAATAGGTGGAAACATGGTTAGAAAAATGATCCAACAAGTTGAAAACAACATGAAATAGTTTTTTAATAATGTATTCATAATATTTATTAGGCAGAAGTATTATTCTTGGTTTTAGATATGTTTTTGGTTTAAGCATACATAAAGGCAGGAGTTGTGCTCCTGCCTTTATGTTATAATATCTTCATTATTTAAAACTTTTTGAGGATTAATTTCTGTAAATTCAATAAATTCTTCGTCTGAAATAACTTTTTTTTAATTTTTTAATAATTTTAGGAATTTTATTATATACTTGTTCTGGTTTATGGACATCTGATCCAAAAAAAAACTAATCAAATTATTTTTCAATAAAATTTTTAGTGTTTTTTTAGCTTTGCCACCATACATTCCTATTATACTACCAAAATTTGCTTGAAAAAAGAGCTCCCATTTCTTCTAATTCAAATAAATAATCTGGATTTTCTTGAACAAATGGATATCTTTCTGGATGAGCAATAATTGGTATATATCCATTTTCAATTAATCTATATATAACTTCTTTATCATTCATAGGTTTTGTATTAATTAATGGAAATTCAAAAAGAACATATCTTGTATTATTTATAGATGATGCCTGTCCATTTTTTAATAAATCTATCATATTATTAGTAATATATATTTCATTTCCAAGGTATAATTCAATTCCATCAACAGAATCTTGTACCCTCTTTTAATAATCGTTTTCTTTCTTGCTCATTACATTCATAATAATTTTCCATATAATGTGATGTTGATATAATTTTGGTAAAACCTACATTTTTTGCTTCATTTACCATATAAATTGATTGTTCTAAATTTCTAGAACCATCATCAATTCCTGGTAATATATGTGAATGAAAATCTATCATAAAATCCTTCCTTTAAATCATTTAAAAGTCTTTCTTTTCTTCCTCTATTATTTTTTTCCAATTATCTTTATCAATATTATTTCTTAATGCTTTTGGAACTTGTGTATTTTCTTGTCTTGTATTTTGTGAATTTCTATTGTTTGTTTCACTATGATTTCCATTTCTTTTTTGAATTTTGTGATAAAGCATTTTGCGTTCTTTGTTGCAATTTTCTTCTTTCTGCTTCATAATCTGGTTGATTATTTTTTTTGAACTGTTACATTTGAAGAATAATAATATGTTTGATTATATTTTTTACTGCAAACTGGTATTTTGTTATAAACAACTCCTGCAACATTTCCACCAACATTTCTTACGTCTTTTATTACTCTTTCTAAATCATCTTTTCTAGTTTGATTATGTGCTGATACTATTAGTGTAGAATCAACTATTCTTGATAATATAACAGAATCTGTAACAAGTTTTGATGGTGTACCATCTATTATAACTAAATCAACTTGATTTTTTTAATTGTTCTAATAAATTTCTCATTTGACGTCTTACAAGTAATTCTGATGGGTTTGGTGGAATATTTCCAGCTGGAATTATATATAAATTATTTACATCTGTTTGTTTCAAATATTTATCTATATTTACAGATTCTTGATTTTCATAATATCCTGACAAATAATTTGATAATCCTGGTCTTGGTTCAACTCCAAATATAGAATACAATCTTCCTTTTCTCATATCTGCATCTATTAATGCCACTCTTTTTCCCTGCTTGTGCAAATGTTACTGCTAAATTTGAAGCAACCCAACTTTTGCCTTCTCCTGGCATTGTAGATGTAACTAACAAGCTTCTTAATCTTCTATTAGAATTCATAAATTGTATATTTGTTCTTAATGTTCTAAATGTTTCAGAAACAGGTGATTTTGGATCTAGATGTGTAACTAATTCTTTTCTCATTATCTTTTTCCTCCTCTTCTACCTTTTGACTTTGTTTCTGCTAAATCATATATTGGAATACTAGCTAATACTGTAACTCCTGATATTTTTTCAATATCTTGTGCAGATTTTATTGTTGTATCTAACATATTTAGTATTAATACATATCCAAATGCAATTACTATACCAATTACAGCGAATATTAAAACATCTTTTTTATGATTAATATTATATGGTTCATTTTCAACTTCTGCTTCATCATAAATATATAAGTTTTCTATTTTATAATATTGTTTTACATTTTCTATAAATACTTTTGCTGTTTCATTAGCAATTTTTTGAGCTACTACAGGATCATCATTTTTTACTATTATATCTATCATGTCTGCATTATCTCTTGCTTTTACACTAATACTTTTTTTTTAACATCATCTTCTTGAAGATTCATTCCTAAATTTTTATTACTTCTCTGATTATTTTATTTCCACTAACCATATCACTATATGTAGAAACAAGTTTTGAGTTTAATGTAAGGTCATTTGTAGTTATTCCATTTGCATTAGATTGGCTTGATGAATTTGTTGCTAATAAAAGACTTGTTTTTGATTGATATTTTGGTTTTACAAATCCAACAGTATAAATTATTCCTAAAACTATAAAAATTGCTGTTATTAATAAAATTTGTATTCTTTTTTTTCCCAAAATATTTGAATTAGCTCTTTTAAATCTAGTTCTTCCATTTTTTTGTTTTAATCCCTTCTTTTTATGTTTCAAATTAATTATTTTGATTTTCTTCTTTTTTTCTGTGAAAGTATAATAATTGCATAAATTACTACTAATATAAAGTAAACTATAATAAATTTTCCTGCAATTATATTTATTTTACTTAATATGTCTTTGATTATTGTTACTACAATATTTGAAAATGCGTCATTAAAAATTTTTATTCCATCTATATTTACTTTTGATTTTATTACAGTTGTTATTGCTAATTGCATAACTGCTGAAGATAAAACAGCTGATTCTGTCCAAAATAATAGTTTTAAAATATCTTTAACATTTAATGCAATTACTCAATAATACTTATTATTATTGCAATTATCAATATGTTTTGAACTTTTGTTATTTTTTGTGTTATTTTACTATATTTTTCATTTATTGTGTTTTCATAGCTTGTACTTATTATTGTGTCTTTATATGATTGACAGATATGTTCTACAAATTCATCAATAGCTTTACTATTACTTGATGTTCTAACGTTTTTCTTTATCAATATTAGAATTTAAGTTATTTGATATTTCTGATGTATCAATCTTTTCATTTGTTCCTTCGTAAATATTTGATAATATTATATTAATATCATTTTTTATTTTATCTTCTGTACATATATTTTTTATTACTTCTTCGTCAAGTCCTGATTGTCCTATGTAATTTTCAAAACCTGATTCTACAAGTTTATATGTTTCAGAATAAAAATTATTGTTTTCCATTTGTTCTAATACATATTCTTTGTTAAATATTGTTTTAAAAACAACACTTTTAACTCCTATAAATGTGAAACTTAATGCAATAACTAGAACAAATATAAAATTTAAAATTTTCTTTCCTACTTTCATCTTTTTATTCCTTTCTATTTTTCTAATTTGGCATATACTACATATCTTTGTGTTGCATATCCAACATTGTTAAATGGATAACAAGTATATACCATTAGTATTTCTTCATCTCTTTGTATTGGAACTTTGTCCAAATCTGTTTCTTTATTAATTGCATATCATAAATTTTGTAGTTATATTCTCCATATGTTGTTGTTACCTTTATTTCATCTCCAATTTGCAATTCAGAGAATCTTCTAAATACTTTTTTGGAATTGTGTCCCATGTATAATATAGAACCACCTTCACCTGGAAAATAACTTCCGCTTGAGTGTCCTACACCTTTCTTTAGTATTTCTAGTGTATCTCCAAAGTACACTGGTAAATTTGCTCTATTCTCGGAATTTCAATTGTTGCATATTGGGTTCCATATTCTGGATAACTATCAAGTGATTTTTTTTTCTTCATCTATTGTTATTGGTTGTTGTTCTTTGTCTTTATTTATATTTATTGAGACTTTATTTGCTAACATAAATATATTTTCTATTTCTGTCCCCCAACATATTTTTACAGCAAGAAATACTCCTATCACTATAAATATTGCAATTAAAATTGTTCCTATAGTTGATTTACATGCTTTTTACCACTTTTTTTTTTTGCATATGTAATACTCCTTTTTTATTCATAAAAAAAAATTATAACATTTTAGAACGTTTTATGCAAGAGTTTTTGCGTTCAAAATAAAAAAAATCTCCTGATTATTCAGAAGATTTTTATTTTACTAAGCATTTACAATTTTTTCTTGCAACTACTGCTGATACAGCAACTAATGCTACTACTGTTGTAGCTAAAACTACTACGTTTACAACATTTCCTGTATAAGCTAATTTTCCATTAGTATTTGAAACTGTTTCTACTAATTTTCCATCATTGTTGTAAATAGCAACTGATTTTTTGTTGAAAACTAATTTTAAGTCAACAATTTTTGCTGCTTCTGTTGCAATTGATTTTACTTCATTTTTTTGAGCCTTTGTTAATTTGTCATAATTTGTTACTCCAGCTTTTTTCCATTACAGCTATTGCTTCATCAGCTTTTGTTAATATTTCATTTGCTTGAGCATCTGTTACTGGATTTTCTTTTAAATATCTTTCGATTTTTACTTTATCTGCTGAAGTCATTCCATATTTTGATCCTTTTGCATATAATTCATCAGCTAATGTTGATGATGTAGCAGCATTTACGCCTGTTGCTAAAGCCATTATTGTTATTATAGCTAATAAAGCTATTGTTAATGTCTTTTTCATTTTCATTCTCCCTTTCTTCTTTTTAAAATTTTCTTCTTCATTATAGCATTATATGTTTTTTATGCAATACTTTTTTTGATTTTTTATTTAATTTCGATATTTTTATATCTTATTAAACTTATTGTTCCAATAGCAACTACTGCTAATACAATTAATGCTACTGTTGTTGCACCTGTTTTTGGTAATTCTTTTTTTTCTTGTGATACTGTTGTGTCTTGTGTTGTTTTTTCTGTTGTATTATCTGTTTTTGTTGTATTTGTTATTATTTCTAATTCATCTTTTTTGTTATCATCTTTTGTTGTTTCTGTATTTTTTTTTGATCATCTTTCGTTGTTTCTGTATTTTTTTGTTCATCTTTTGTTTCTTCTGTTTTGTCTGCCTTTGGAACAACAGCTACTTGTGTTACTAATTTAGGTGTGTCATATTCATTTTTTCCATCTGTAAGTTCTTCAACTTCAAAAAAAAAAACTCCTGTTGTTGTTACATTTTCCAATCCTTCTTTGAATGTAAGTGTTATTTCTGCAACATCTTCACCATCTTTTGGTGTTCTATTTGCTTCTACAAGAAGTCTACCAGATTCTTCACTAAATTGTACTGTATAACCGTTTAAAGCTTTTATATCATTTTGTGTTAATTGATTAAAATATACATCACTATATTTAAAAATTCCCTTAAACATACATATTCCACTTGTATCTATTGACTCTAATTTATCATATCCTATTACTACTTTTACCTCTTTTGTTACATCTTCTACTTCAACTTTTTCTGTTATCTTTAGTGTTATACTTGAGTCTTTTGAAGTTGATTCACTTGTTGTTTGTGTTGTTTGTTCTGTACTTTTTGTTTCGTCTGCAAATACATTAACTTCTACACTTATTAGCATCATTGCTATAATTATACTTGCTAATATTTTTTTCATTTTTCTTTTGCCTCCTTCTTTTTATTTATCCATTAAATTGTAACATTTTTTGCCGTATTCGACAATATTTTTTTTTGTTTAAGTTTTTGTTACATTTGTGTTACAAAATTATTACAAAAAAATAAAACTTAGAATTGTCATTTTAAAACAATCAATTCTAAGTTTTTTTTTCTTATAATATCTCACAATCATTTAGTATTTTTTCAATACTTTCATTTATTTCTAAATCTGGATTTTTTTCTTTATAATAAATATATTTTCCATATTTTATTTGTTTGTTATATTCTTTGTTATGATCTCTTATTTTTTCAGCTCTTTTTACTGCATTTATAATATCTTCCAATGTAATTTGTTCAACTACTCTCTTAAAGTTTTTTTCTTCTTTATATTCATCAAGACTTTTAAAATCTTCATCAAATATTTCATTTATATATGTTAAATATTGTTGTTTATCTGTTAATGGTCCTTTTAAATCTTTTTTTGTGCAAAATTATCCAAAGTTCAAATGTAAAATTACTATATCCTAATTTATATTTTAAACTATTATTAATTTTCGAAACTTCTTTCATATCATCTAAAATCTTATGAAATTTTTTTACATCATCTTCTGAATCACTTTCATAATCACATAAATGATATACCTCTTCTTCAGTTATATTTGCTAATGTTTTGGCATATCTTGTTGGCATTAATTTTTTATGTTTTAATTTTACTGTACAAGTTGCTTTAGAACAGTTATTAATTAATTTTTGTAAATAGTCTAAATACCAGCCTTCTGTATCTCCTTCAACAGAAAAATAATAATTTTTATTTGTTTTTAATTTTTTTGCACACATTTATATTTATTACTTCCTTTCTTGATTCATATATTTTTCAAATATATCTGAAAAATCAACATCAGTGATTGCACCATATTTGTTTATAAAATAATTTTTTAAATAATTTTCTCCATTTCTTACCCCATTTTTTCCACTTGTTCCAAAATCTGATAATGAATACAATATACTTTCTTTTTCTTCTTTTTTCTACAAATTTTATTTCATCTCTTCTAAAAAAGATTTTTATTTAAGAAGATTGGATTATGTGTATTAAATATCAATTGAGCTCCATTTTTGTTTATTTCATCATTGTGGAAAATTTTTATAAAACTCATTATTATCATTGGATGCAAAGATGCATCTAACTCATCTACTAATAATGTTGCACCTCTTTTCATTGTTGCCATCATAAGTGGAAAAATATCTAATAATCTAAGTGTTCCAAATGACTCAAAAAACTCTGCTGGAACAACTATACCTTTTTCATCTATAGTTTTTATTACAGATACTGGAAATATTAAGTCTTTTTTTTTATCTGTTATTGGATATGCTATTTTTTCAGATGTTAATCCAATTTCTTTCACTGCTTCATTTATTTGTGGATTAGAGAATAATTTTTTATTTGAATTTTTTATATCTATTCTTGATTCTAAGTTTGGTGCATAATGTATTTTATCTGCATGATATATAATTCTTAGTTTATCTTGAAACCAATTTGTTATAATTTCATAAATCTTTTTTACTATATAATGTTTTAAACATTACATTTAATAGTAATTCTTGTGGCTCTATATTTGAATTTATAATATCTTTTGCCACTTCTTCATGAAAGTTTTCTATTAATAATTTCTTTTTTCTTTTAAATATTCTAAATTTTCTATTTGAATTTTTTCATTTCTTATATAAATATTATTTCCATCGATTTTAAGTTTTTTTTCTTCTAATATTTTTCTTTTATCCTTTTCTTTAGATAATAATTTTTCTGTTAAAAAAGTTATACTATATTCAATTATCATATTATTAGTTAAAAATTTTATATAAAAAATATGTTGGTTCATTTTTTCTTTGCTGTCTATATGTGGTATAAAATCTAATTTTTCTGTTGCTATATTAATACTTGTTAAATCATCTGCATCTTTTATATTTCCTCTTAATACGATTGCTTTAAATACTTGTAAACCACCTATTAAGTTTGTTTTTCCTGATGAGTTTGGTCCATATATAACAGATGATGATAGTGCTTTTTTTTTCTTCTTTGCCGTTTGCCTCTTCTTTTAGTAAACTATATTCTAAGTCTTTTATTTTTTGAGCTGGCATCATTTTAAATTCAACTAGATTTCTAAATGATTTGAAATTTTTCATTTTAAATTCTAATAACATATTTCACCCTTCTTTCGATTTTGCGAGTTTTCTGCAAAATCCATTATCATTTTACTATTATTTTATGACATTGTCAATAAATTATTGTGTATTTTATGTAAATTATAATATTTATTGTTACTAATTTTGTAAAATTATGTCACATCAATACTAAGAATTAGTGTAAATAAATATTTTTTAATTTATTCAAATATATCTTCTGTTATTATATCCCATAATAATTGCATTAAAACAGCTGTATCTCTAGACACAAATAATCAGAATTTTCATTATTAATGTGTGCAATATTATTTCTCATATTTAATTCATTTGGCTCAAATATTAAATTCAATAATTTAGTATATTGTTTTTTTATTAAAGAATTTGCATATGGTGAAACTATAACACTTCCAAGTGTTAATTTATTTTTATCTTTTTACCATCTTTTTTGTTAATATATTCATGTAAAATCAATAGTTTTATATCTTCATCTTCTTCATTGATAATATGATATTTTATAAACATTTTATAGATATTTGCTCTAATAATTTTTTCACTTGCAAATATTGTTTTATCTCTTTTTTCAGTAATAATATTATAATATTGTTTTTCTTCATCAGTTAATTTTATATTTTCTTTTTTCAATTTTATCTTTTAATTCTTTCATTAAGTTTTTTAAAACTTTTGAATCTAATTGTATTATAAGAAATCTTTCTATTAATGTTGGTAATATGAATGCTGTTCCATATGCATGTTCATCTCTTATACATTCAATTTTATTATTTGTTAATGGCTCTGCCATTGGAAATACTACACCTCTATATTCAATCATTCTTATAATTTGTAAATTTTGTTGTTTTTTAGGTGGATTTTCAAATATTCCTTTATATTCATTTCCTTTTAATGTTTCAAAATATTCGTTTAATGCTCTTATATATATTTCATTAAATTTTATTGTTGCTTCATTTGTAATTATTGGTACTCTTCCTCTATATTCTTTTGCTATTAATTTTTTATGATAATTTATACAGATATTTCCTAAATAATAAACTAAATCATTTATTTTTATTTTCTTTTTTATAAGTTCGTCTTTTTTTCTTCTTTTTGTTTCAAAGTGTCCTAATGGTTCTGGACATATTGTGTTTTTTGCATCATATTTTAGTATTTTATAAAATTCATCTAATATTTCTAATTTTATATTTATTTCTTTGTTCTTACTTTTGGCTTTTATTAGTTTTTTCTACTTTTTCATCAATGTATTTTAACATGGGTTCTGGATTGCTTAAATGTAATTGCATATTATTTAACATTACATATTCTTTTTTGATATAAATATTCTTCCATATTTTTACTCCTATTTTAAAAGATGCAACATTATTTTGTTGCATCTTGGTTTAATAACATTAATCTCATTTTTACTAAGTCTTTTAAATTAATTTTTCCGTCAAAATTGCAGTCTGCAGCTAGCATTTCATTTTCATCTAAATTATTTCCATCTAAGAAATACTTTCTCATTTTTACTAAGTCTTTTAAATTTAATTTTCCGTCTTTATTCAAATCTCCTGTAACTATGAGTGTATATTTATCTCCTGCTGATGTTGTTAATACATCTCCTGTTGCAATGTTATCTTTTTCATTAATTTCTTCATCATTTCTTGCTATTTTATATGTTATTCCTAATTTTAGTTTATTATCAAAATCTGATTTTTTTGTCTGTTCTGATATGTTTTTTATTATATTGTCTTGAATAATATAATTTGATTGATTATTGTTTTCCATTATTTGGAATGATATTTGTATTTTGTTTCCTGCTTTGTCTATTGCAGTTAATGTGTAAAAGCCTTCTTCTGTTAATGTTGTTCCTGATTTAAAGTTCTTTACTTCTTCACCGTTTAAAATTAGTTTTATAGTATCTAGGTTTTCATCTGTTATCGTTTGTGTTATTTTGCTTGTGTATAGTTTTCCGTCTACTACTCCATTTATTATTGGTGATGTTTTGTCAATGTTTGTTACTTTTGCTGTTATTTGTTTTGCTTGTCCTTTTATTGTATATTCAAATGTAAAGCTTCCGTTTTGTTCAAATACGTATTCTTTACTATTTGAGTTGTTTGTTATTTGTATTTCTGCATTTGTTTTCATTGTTGCTTTTACAGATTTATTTGTTATGTTTGTTTCTGAATATTCTATTGTTACTGGATTTTGAGCAATATATTCATTTATATTATTGTTTATTTGAATACTTGCAAATTTATTAGCCCAATTGCTAATAATTGTGCATGTAAATTATTGCTTATTATTAAACCTGCTTTGATATCATTTTGTTCTTCTAAACTGTTTATATAATCGGCTTTTTTTTCATAACAATCTTTACTGAATTGCAATATTTTTGTTGGATATATTATTTCTACATCTGTATTAGTATTTATTAGATTTTCTGTTTCATCTATTTTTTGTTTTGTTGTTGTTAATTCTGATGAATCAACATTTGCTTCATTTAATGTTTTCATTACACTATTTATTGTATTTTTTTTTACACTAACTGTTACTAGATCTTCATATGAGTTTCCTATATCATTTATCATATCTAGCATTGAACTTATTTTTACTGGTTCTGCTTTTAATTGTCCTTTTTTCATATGCTTTTAATATTATATCTCCTAATTCATAATGACTCTTCATTGCTGTTATTGCTGTATTTTGCATTAATTTTTGTGTGTTTGCTACTGATTGACTATAATTTTGCCTTTGATTTATTTTTTCTCTCCAAAACCTGAAATTTGTGATATTTCTGTTGCAAATTTTTCTTTGAATTCATCATATTTACTTGTTGCAACATTTGATATTGCTTTATAAAAATAATTATAGTCTACATCATACAAATAGACTGGAGATGTTGTTATTGTTAATTTTCCGTTTTCGTCTGGTTGTATGTCTTTTCCATATAGGTCTTTTGCAGTAAAATCTTTATAATCTATTTGTATATTATTTGTACTGTTTTTCTGCCCATGTTATTATTACTGGCTTTCCGTCTTTGTCATATACATGTGCTTCTAGTCCTTTTGCTATATTTACTGTTCCCATGTATTCTGCTTCATTTGTGTTCTGAAGATAATTTTTCATTGCATAGGATGTTTTTTGGGTAAATTTTTCTTATCTATTAAACCATACTGAGAATTATCAAAATCATCAATAAAATTATAAAGAAATGAATAATCTATTCCTTGTTTTTCATTAGTTATTGTCTGCTCTATTATTCTTTCACCCCTAATATCTTCATTCTCAACAACTCTACTATTTATTCCATACTCTGTTATATACAGTCTTTGAAATCCTCCAAGTTCATTAATTATACTTTTATGACTATTATTCTTATCCTTTAGCCATTTCATATTTTCAGAAGACGAATATACATGATACGAAAAAAGCCTTTGAATTTACATATGCCCCATTATTGGCAATTTCTTGTATATATTGTTCAGATTTTTCAGTCTGATATGGAGTTGCAGTTGCCCCTGAAACAACATTATTAAAATTCAAACAATTTACCTTTTGAACCATTAATGAATACCAATTCATTGCTTGATTAGAAAACCACTTTACATTAGGCTCATTCCAAATCTCAACTCCTATAATTTTATTTCCATAATATTTTTTTACTTCATTTGCATACTCTAAAAAATTTTTAAGTTCATTTTCATTTGAAATCTGGTAATCATTTCCTAACCTTTTAGATGTATTATCAAATAAAATAACCAGAATGTTAATTCCACTACTTTTAATCTTTTCAAACCAATTGTCAATTTTTTCAAAATTATATTTTTTATTATTTTCTATTTGATTCCATTGAATCGAATTTCGTATATTTTTATTCCTAAATTTCTTAACAATTCAAAACTATTATTAATATCATCATATCCTTCAATATAATGTGTTCCTATTCCTATACATGATAATTCATCTAAAAACTGCTTTTCATATGGTTTAATAATATAAACATTTCGTAGAAACTCTACTTTTTTTTCATTATTCATATAAATATATATCTTTAGTTCTTTTTTTTTCCTTCATCGCTTTCTAAAATTTTAAATTGATTTTTGACTTTTTTTCAATTCTATTTCTTCTTTTAATGTTTCATCAAGAAATATTTTTTGCCATATAACTATTTTCTGAATTATAGTTTTCTATGCTTATATAACCATTAATTTCATTATTATATATTACTTCTTTTGTAGTTAACTCTATTGTATATATTATTTCCTCTGAAACAGTTTGATATAACTCAAAAATATTATAAACTTTTATTTTTTTTTTTTCTTCATTTCCTTCCTCAATTGAAATATGTCCATTTAACACAAAGAAAAAATAATGTTGGAAAAAACCAAACTATAGCAAATAGTATTATAATTACTTTTATCATTTGTTTCTTATTTATCTTTCCTATTCCTAGTAAATCCATTTTTTTTTCCCTTCAATTAATAAAACTATCTTTGATATTATTATATATATTTTTTTTTATTTTTTTCAATACATGTTTTAATTTATATTTTTTACTTTTTTGCCTATAACTTTTTAAATTCTATTAACAATTCTTTATTTACAATAATTGCATACAATATACATAAAAGCAAATTAATTACATTTAGGGCTATATTGTTGTATAAATATAATACTACTACTAATATAAATATAATAGAATTTACTACTATATTTTTTATAGGAATTTTCACTTTCACATACTTTTGAACATCAATATATCTATATATAGCTAACAACATATAAGATACTAATGTTGATATTGCTGCTGCATAAATACCAATAACTTTTATCAATGCTATATCTATAGTTAAATTTATTATTGCTGCTATCATTGTGGTTTTCGCTACTTCTTTTTGTCATTTTCTTTGCAACATAGATTGATCCTATTAATCCAATTAATACACTAAAAATATTGGCTAACAACAATATTGGTACATATTTATAGGCTTCTCGATATGAATCTTTTATTAAAAGTTCAAATACAAATGGTAAACATGCAAGTATTCCTATACAAAAACAAATAAATAGGTTAAAAACTTTATTTATTACATTCGAAAAAAATTCATCCTTATCTGTATCATTAATATGTAATGCTGCTGATTCTTGCCATGATAAGTTAAATATATTAAATATACTTGATAATATATTTGAAAATTTACACGATACAGAATATATTCCATTTGCTGCAACACCTAAAGCATACGAAATTATAGTTCTATCTGATACATGTACAATCCACCAAGATAACTCATTCGGTATCATAGGTATTGAATATTTTAGCAAATCCTTTATGAGTTTCTTATCTATATATTTTATCTTTACATTTTTTTAAAATTTTATTAACTATTAATAAATATATTGTACAAATAATATTAGAAATTAAACTAGCTATTAAAACATATTTACCATTTTTATGAAATCCCACCAAGAAAATCAAGTTTAATACAATAGTAACAATTGCTGCAATTATGCTAGAAAATGAATATTGCTTATTTTTTCCTATTCCTCTAACTATTTGTAATAAAAATGTTAATACACTTAAAGAAATTAAATTCATTACAATTAATATACTATACTTTATCGAAAATATCTTTACTGCAACCGCAAATAATATAGTTGATATTATAAGTTCTACAAACATTATAAATATACCATTTGTTATAATTTTATTTTTTTCTTCTTCGCTTTTTTCTTGCATCTATTAAAAACCTAAATATCCCAGCATCAATTTTTAGTAAAATTAATGGAATAAAGAAAGTTAAATATGTTTGTATTAAATCAATATATCCATAATCTTCTGTTGACAAAAAAATGTGTATATAATGGCAATAACAATAATGTTATAAATTGCGTACAAAATTTTCCTATAAATATAATTATTGTATTTTTCACTAATTCTTTATTTTTATTCAATTTATCTCTCCTACTTTTTATCTCTAATTTTTATTAATTTTTCTCTTATTTCTTTAGGAAATATCCATGCAGTATCATTAAAAATTAAAGAAATCTTTTCTTTTTAGTGGCATATTTTTTCTCTAATATATTTCTTAACTGTATCATCATAACCAGCCAGAAAATAATTTTTCCAAAATTCATTATATAATTTATTTTTTGAAAAGGTTTTCTCAAGCATTGATTACCTTTGCCGCTTCTTCAAATGTTTTTTCAATATAAACAATTCTTTCTTTTTATTTTATAAAAATACTCTTCTCCAACCTTTGTATTTACCATAACCAATGATATTCCTTTTTCTGTATTTCTATTTTTAAAGCTTTCTGATATATATCCCCAAAAATCTGCTAATGTAATATCACTAACTCTATCTTTACCAGTATATTTACATTCACAACAAACCTCATTAGTAATATAGTCTTCTAAAAATGCTCTAATATACTCATCTTTGTATGTGGTATTAGAATATGAACTTCCATTTTTATAATCTATTTTCATACTAAATATTGTCCAACTTGGCTTTTTATATCTAAATTTTATGTTTGATATTTCATTACCATTATGCCTTTTCTTATACTCCTCAAATATCATTGGTGATGGAACTCCATGACACAAAACATCCACTGTTATCAAATTATTATATTTTTTATTCAAAAAATTTTTTAATCCTGCTATTTGACATGCCACTCCACTAAATAAAACTTTTTTCTTCCTTCATCTAAATATTTCTTTACTATTTTAAATGAATCACCAATATAACTTTGTACATATTTTGATCCTCTTGTTTTTTGTAAATCTTCTTTATTAGTTAATATTCCATGTACAACCTTAAAATTTTCATCATATATAGCTCCTACTACAATTCCATCTTCTTCCAAAACTTTCTTTGCAATCTCTGAAAAAATACCTCCTGAAGTGCTTTCTTCTCTTTCTATTTCAGAATTACTCAAGCAGCATATACTACTTTGTTTTCTTTTTTTCAGCTAAATTATTCTGTGGACATGTTATAACACATTTCTTACATTTTTTACATTTTTCTTCAATAATATGTGGTTCATAAAAACCTTTCTCATTTTGTATTATTTCTATTGCATTAAATGGACAAGCATTATAGCAAGCCATACAACCTGTACATTTTTCAGTTATATTCATATAATAATCACCTATATTTCTTCAAATTTTTTTCTTTTAGTTTATCATAATAATGTGTTCTAAAATATTCTGGTAAAACTTTGTAATCTTTTTTGTTTCTATAAATATCTTCTGCTAATTTCTGAGCTTCTTCTAAAGATTGAGCAAAAAAATATATATCCTTTAAATTCTTCCTTATCTTTAAACCAATCCACTCCTGAAGATAACTTATGATCTGTTGAATTAATTACAATAGTTGGTGTATTAGAAGCTAAACTAAATATCGTTCCATGATATCGGTCGGTAATTACTACTTTATACTTAGAAAATTGTTCTATTGTATTTTCTATAATTGATTTTAACTCTTTCTTTAATTCTGTATATTTTGTTGAAATTGTTGTATCTATTCTATCAACTTTAGTAATCTTCTTTAATTCTGACATCATTTTATCTATATCTTCATTCTCATATAATTTTTTCGCCATCTCTTCTCATACAACATAAAATTCCTTCTCTTGGTGAATTAAATTGGTATGTTCCTATTAGTGATGTAACTATATCTGGATATAATTCCACACAATTATTCACGTAACTTTTCTTAGCCATTTCATATGATTTTTTATCTCTCGCTAAAAATAACAGTCTTTTTTCCTAATTTATATGCCTCCTTAGATTCTTCTAATTCTTTATCAGATTTAAAATTAATTGTCTGTGGAAAAACCAATATTTTATTTTCAGAAAACATTTTTATTATTTTTCTGTGTGCATATTCTCCTTTTATATTAGCTACATCTGTTGTTCTATATCCACTTTGAAAAATGATTATATCTTCTTTATTTATAATTTTTTTATAACTTTATTAATATTTAGAAAGTTAGAATTTATTAAAATATCAGGCATTTCAATTACTTTAAAATTTGAATAGTTATTTGATAGCCACTTTGATATACAATAATATTGTGCTTGATCTCCTAAATTTGAATGTAATGGAATTCCTACATATAATACCTTAGAATCTTCAGCTTTAACTGTCTTTAACTGTTTTTTTATTTTTTATATTCTCTAAACTTTATTGGTATTCTTTTAATATAACTCCATACACTTCCTATTTTTTTAATATATTATATATCCATTCATTTTCTGTTTTATTTTTCTTTTTTATTTCATAAACTTCCATTTTTATTTTATCCTTTCTAATTAAAGTACTTTTTTATAAATTCATAATCTTATATGGTACAACACCATACCACTCTGGTCTATATATCATTAATAATAACCAATACATAAAGAATCCTGTTGCAAATACAATTTTAAATTCATTTCTATTTTTTTTTCATTGCTTTTAGCATATTTGGAATCCAAATAATTTGAAAAATAGAAAAAAATATGCTATAAATCTATAAAAAATTCCTACTCTTATTGAGAGTACTGCAAAAATTATATTTATAATTATAATTTTTCTAAAAAAATCCATTCCACTAATTTTTCTTTATTTTTTAAAACATCGTTCCCAAAATATAACATTATAATTGGAATCATAGCCATAACTAATGAACCAAAGTAGTTAGAAACATCATACATTCCTCCCATATATTCCAATATACGTGGTGAAAACTTTGCAATTAAAACTAAAATCTTTCTTCCCATTATAAACACTATTATAAATAATGGTAGTAAAAATTTATTATATTTCTTTTTTTATATTTAAATCTACTTGCAAATAAATATAATATTCCTAAAATAGCTGAACCATGAAAACTCATTGCTAATAATATTTCCAAAAAAAATATTTTACATATTTTTTGGATTTTAAATTTTCAAATGCTAACAGTAGAAATCCTATTGCCACAGCTTGTCTCATAATGTTCATATGAAAAAATAAAAATTTAAAGTAATATATAAATATACACTATATACTAAATTATTTGAATTTCTATATATAAATCTTAATACACAAAAATTAATAAATGCAGATGTAATGAATATCAATATTTGTGGATCAGAACTTATTTTATTTAGCCCATAACATAATATTACAAATCCTTTTTCATAACGTTCATTAAATGCACTGTTTATAGAAGTGTATGTTCCTATTCTTTTATATGCTCGATAGTATTGTTCTGTGTCTGTTCCTACATCTTTTGTTCTTATTCCAGCAACTATTGTAAGAATAACAAAGGTTATAATTATAAATATTTTTTTTTGAATTTTCCTTTTTGTTCACACTTAGTAATAATCCAAATATTATTTCAAAAATAAGTACTATTATATAAATTGCCATTTATTCCTCCAAATTTACTAAATCATTATATATTTTTTCTAACTTAATTGTTGCTTCTTCAATCTTATATCCTTTTTCTATCATTTCTGAAATTCTACTTTTTTCTCTCTTTATTTTTTTGTTTCAATATTTCTTCTATCCAAATTTCTTTATTATCTATACTCAAAAAAATTGGTAGTTTCTAATATCTTTGCTTCTTCTGTTACTTCATTAGAAAAAAATACATGGTAAGTCTGCACACTGTGCTTCAACTCCAACAACTGGCAATCCTTCATATAATGAAGGTAGTACAAATAAATCTGAAGCATGCATATATTCATTTACATTTGTTATATTTTTCTTCATTATAATATTCTTTTCAATACCATAAGTTTTTATTTTTTCTCTTATTTTTTCCTCTAATGGTCCAGATCCAATTAATAATAATTTATATTTATCACTTTTTTTCAATATTTCATTAAAAATATCTATTAAAAAGAATAAATTCTTTTGAGGAGCAAATCTTGCAACATTAATCAATAATATCTCATTATCTTCTATTTTTTCTTGTTCCCTAATTTTTACTCTATTTGATAAATTAAATGTGAATTTTTCAACATCTATAGAATTAGAAATTATTGTATATTTTTTATTTTTAAACATAAAATCACCAGCTAATTTAGAACACGCAAAATATGTATTTGCAAATTTTTTTGAGAATACTGAAAATATCGTATTTCTTATATTATTTATGAATTTATCAGCATATTTTGTTGCATGACTATGCAATATCCTTGTTTTTATGCCATATTTTTTAGCATAATATAAATAAAATGCTCCCATATTTAATACATGACAATGAATAATATCATATTTTGTTGCATTTTCTTTCAAAAAAAAAATTCTTTATTTTTCTTCTTACTTCAATAATATTTTTTATTCCCATTTTAGGAATATAATATATTTGACTTCCAGCATTTTTTATTTCATCATAATATACACTTTCTTCATTTGCTCCTGTTATAAAATCTATATGAAACTTATTTTTGTCTATATTTCTGAAATAATTCATAGCGTAACTCGCTACGCCATTACATAATCTTAATGATGGAACAATATATAGAATTCTTATTTTATCACTCATTTCTTCACCTGCTTAAAATATTTTTTATATAATACTTTTATTTGTTTCGGCATTATGTCTTTCAAAACATATTTTAGTTTGTTTTTTATTTGCCAAATATTTTTTAGAATATTCCTCAAATGACATTTCATCTAATTGTTTATATATAATTTCTCTATTTTGTGGTCTTGTTGTAGGATGTTTTAAATTTCCGTTAAATTTAGTTACTTGTTGTTCATTATATTGTCTATATTCAACAAGATTTTTTACTTTATAAAAATTTTTTCACCTTTTATAGTATTAACAATTGCTAAAGATACTCCATTTTTGTCATAGAAGTCATAATCAAATTGTTCTATTCCCCATAAATCTCCTAAAGTAATGTCTCCAATTCTATCTAAATTTGCATATTTACATTCATAACAACATTCTCTATTTACTTTTTCCTTTTAAAAATGCCGTATAATATGGATCAAAATCTGCTTTCTTATATTTTATTTTGTTTTTAGTTTTTATTTCTGCACAATATCCCATTCCCCATGCAACTTTGCTCTTACTTCTAGCAGTATAACTAATTATTTTTTCTCTTAATTTTTTTTCTTCATTTTCTAAATATTTTTTAAATATTTTCTGACTTGGTACACCATGGCATATAATATCTATTGTATAAAGATTTTCATAGTCTTTTTTTAAAAAATTTTTTAATCCTCCAATTTGACATGGTACACCTATATATAATATTTTCTTTCCTTCTTCTAAAAATTCTTTTTACTTGAGAAAATGTTTTTTAGTATCACTTGTAACATATTTTTAGCCTCTTAATTTTTTCAATTCTTTTTTTATCTTTTACGTATTTTTGATATGGCATTAAATTTTCATCATATGCACTTCCAAACACAATCCCATTTTCTTCTATAACCATTTTCGATATAAGATATGCTATACCACCTGAAGTACTATTTTTTGCTATCTCTTTTTCTTTTGGTCTTACACCTAAGAATTTTCTTTCTTCTAAATTATTTTTATTATAAAATCTATCAATTTGTCCACATGTTTTTTACATAAACCACATTTTATGCATCTTTCTTCATCAACTTTTGGAGTTATAAATCCCTCATCATCTTCCTTCATACTAATTGCTTTTACTGGGCAAATTTGTTCACATGCTCTACAACCAGTACAGTCCTTTTTATTTAATATTTTTATAAATTTTTCTTCCATGTTTCCTCCATTTTAATCATTTAGTGCTTTATCTAAATATTCTGAAGCTTTTTTTCTTTCATCTTCTAACACTTTGTTTGCATGTTCAAAATTTATTGTTTTATCTGCTAGTTTTATATCATTATAATCTTCAACAATTCTGTCTTGTAAACCTGTTACTTCTAATATACTAGCTAATCTTGTACTAAACTTTTCTGGAAATATTATCATAAATGGTGTATTAAAATTTATTGAAAAAAGCTGTTGCGTGAAAAGAATCTGTAACAACATAACTTGCATTCGCTATTAAAGATAAAAAGTCTTCAACTTTTACATTACATTTCATTTTACCTTTTTTGAAGCATTCATGTAAATTATAACTAATATAGTATATATCCAAATTTTTTTTCTCTTGCTAGTTTTTCAACATACTTATCAATTTTTTTATTTCTATTTAAATTGTACATTAATACATAATTTTTGCTATTATATTTTGATGAAGCTATCTTTAACCATTCTTTTTTTTATTTAGTAATAGTGTTGGGTCTAAAACATTTATTCCATCATTTCTTCCTAATTTTTTTTAAAATATCTACTCAGATATTTCTCTCATAGAAAGATATTGATATTTATTAACTAATCTTCTTGTTTCTTCAACTTCTTCTGGAACAAGTGATTTTTTTTCCAAAACTTGCAGCATAAGATATTCTTTTTTATCATCTGGAACAAAATCTAAGAAGAATGGATATTCTATTTTTTCATTCCATTCACTATTCCAAACTTGGTCACTTCCTGTACAATAGATATCTGCTTGTGGTATATTTTTTTCTAACTCTTCTTTATTGTAATATGTTTTGTCTGTCATTTTTATATATTTTTTCAAGAATTTTTTAAACATTGAAAATCTTTGAACATATGACGGAAATATAACACATTGTGCTCCAAATCTCACAATTGGATTTTTTTCTTAATATCTCTTTTTTATTTTTTAATCTTTTTAGCATTCCAAATAAATGTAATCTTTCAGGATAATAATCTATTGTCTCAACTTCAAATCCTTTTTCTTTTATTTTTTCTTGTAATGCATATGTTTGTAAAACAGAACCATAATTTACAACCCTATGTAATGTGATTATATCTACTTTTTTTCATTTTTTTCTCCTATCTTTTATTTTTTAATGAGTTAAATAATTTAGGTAATTTTTTCTTACAAAAAGCCAATCCTTTTCCCATAATCATAGCTAATAACACTGATTTTATCCTATATGGTATTAATAATATTTTTACTTTTTTACTTTGAGGTTTCATTTTTTGAGTTCTTCTCTTGTTGTTTCATCATATATAATTTGTTTTATTTTTTTGTATTTCTCTTTAAATGACATATTACATTCTTCATTAAATAAATTTTCGATACAACCTAATGTCCTTTCAATATGTCTTCTAGCACAAAACTCTTCATAATTTGATTTTTCTATGCCGAATTTATCAAAATATTCTTTAAATTCTTGGTTTTCTTTTAATCTTATCTCATACAAGTTTTTTATATATTTTCCTGTAATTGTAGTTCCTCTTCCTCTTATATAATGATAAAAACATTTTTGCATGTTAAAAAGAGTATTGACTTGTAATAAATACTCTCTATTAAATTCAATATCTTCTCCCCAATTATAATCTGGAAATTTTATATTGTGTTTTTCTATAATTTCTCTTTTATACATTTTATTCCATATATTGTATAGCAAATGTTTGTCCCATAAAGTCACAAAATCCTTTTTTATTTCTTCAATATTGGGATAATTTTTGTCATCGCAATATATCTCATCCATTTGTACTTTTCCATCAATATCTTCTACTTCTGAGAAAAAAACCAGAAACAATTAAATCAGGTTTATATTTTATATATATATCCATATAGGAATTCAGCATATCTTTTTCAATATAATCATCTGAATCTACAAAACATATAAACTCTCCAGTTGCTTTTCAATCCCCATATTCCTTGCATTTGATACGCCCTTTTTGCTTTGAATATAAAATTTTACTCTTTTATCTTTTTTCTTGATACTTTTTACAAATTTCAGCAGAATTATCCGTTGACCCATTATCAATAAGTATTAATTCATAATTATTGTACGTTTGCTCTAATATAGATTTTATTGTTTTTTCCAAATATTTTTCTGAATTGTATACTGGTATAATTACTGTTATTATATTTTTTTCATAAAAGCTCCTCTTTTTATTATACTGTTATTTTTTCATGTTCTTTTAAATCTTCATTTTTCTTTTTTATTTATCCATTTATCTTTCAAGTAATGTGCAAATTTCACTTCAATAATTTCATATGCAAAATTTGCTATAACCAAGCTAATAATAATAGCCAAACAAGCACATAAAATTGAAATAATATTAATTTCATTCATTGGATTAACAAACTTCTTAAAAACTAAAATCACATAATAATGTATCAAATAAAAAAAGAATAACTAATATTTCCTATTCTTAATAGTACATTAGGTGCTTTCAAGCTTTTAAAAAATGCCGTTAAAAAGAATAGTACTACTATTCCTGATAATATAGCTCTTATAATTGGGTTAATCTTAGTAAAAACTACCATAAAAGAAATAATTCCTAATGCTATTAGTATTTTTGATACAGCTATATTTTTTGTCATATTGAATGAATTATATTCAAAAAGTTTTTTAGCAATATAAAATAAAATTATTCCTATTATAAAGTCAATCATTCTAATGCTAGTCCAAACTCTAAGAGTTGCATAAGCTGATACATCAAAGAAATTTCCAATTAATATTAAAATCATTAATATTCCACAAGTAATTTGTCCTCTTTTTTTATGATTAATTTTTGCAGAGATCCAAAATACTAAATAAAAAAACATTTCATTTAATAAAGTATGAGCTGGTCCAACTATTGGTCTAGTAACATCTATCGCTCTTATTGCATCTCTTGAATATGGTATAAAAAATAATGATTTCAATAATTCAATGCCATTTGGTCTATATGGAACTATTCCATCAACAATATATGCTGCTCCAAAAGTTAAAATTGTTAAAATCCAGTATAATGGTACAATTTTTATTATTTTTTTTAGCATAATTATCCAAATTACTTTGGGTTGTATACATTATTATAAATCCACTAATAACGAAGAAAATATCTACTCCTATTGCTGTATTAATTTTTAAATTATAAATGAAATCAATATGATATAATGCCACCATCAATGCCGAAATTGCTCTTAAAATTTGAATTCCATCAAATTTTATTCCAGAAAATTCTTTTGCGTTATTCATTTTATCTAGCTCCTTCTTTCTTTAAAACTGACAATATAGTCTTGAAAAACACTTTTATATCCATTTTCAAAGATAAATTATCTATGTAATACAATTCCATTTCCATTCTTTGTTCATATGTAGTATTACTTCTACCATTGGCAGCCCAATATCCTGTTAATCCAGGAGTAACACTTAAAAATTTATCTTTATTTACTCCATATTTTTCCAACTCATCTGCCACTACTGGTCTAGGTCCAATTATTGATAAATCCCCATTAATTATATTTATAAGTTGTGGCAATTCATCCAAACTTGTTTTTCTTAGAAATTTACCAACTTTAGTTATTCTTGGATCATTTGTCAATTTATAGTTTTCCTTATATTCTCTCATTTGTTCTGGTGTAAATGATTTTATTAATTCTTCTGCATTTATTACCATAGATCTAAATTTATATAATTTTATAATCTTTCCATTTTTTCCAATTCTTTTATGTGCAAAAAAAAAACTGGTCCCTTTGAATCTATTTTTATTGCTATTGCAATTATAGCAAATAATGGTGATAATAATATAAGTGCTACACTCGCCAAAATTACATCAATCACTCTTTTTATTTTTATATATACTTTTTTACTAATTTTTGTTTTAACATCGCTTTGGGTTCTTAAGCTTGTTGTTTCTATATTTTCTGTTGTTTCACCAGTTATAATATTCATTCTTATCCCCTTATAAAATAAATATTTTAAATTTCTCTTACTTCTCTATTTTCTCCTCTTTTTCTCTCCATCACTTTTCTTGCAATCCACAATACAAAAATCACAATACATATACCAAGGCAAACACCTGCTGAATCAATCATAACATCAAAAACTCTAGCAGACCTTCCTGGCACAAAATATTGATGTATTTCATCAGAACTTGCATACAATACACCAACTATTAAACTTATCCATATTCTTTTACTTTGCTTTAACTTATATGTATTCATAAGTGACATCATTAGTAATCCAACTACTGTATATATTGAAAAATGTGCTGATTTTCTTATTATTTTTTTCTGTATGCTCTAAAAAGAGCTCTTTCTCACTTTTAGGCATATTTTGTACTTTTTGATATTACTTGTAACTATTTCTGTAAATTTTCTACTTACTCCACTTGATTTTGTTCCATTTTGGTTTGAAAAACAGAATATTCGTACAAATGTTGCAAGTAATAATATTATTAATATTGCTCTTATTATATTTATTTTGCTAATCTTATTTTTTTTCATTTTGTTCCTCTGTTTCTATCTATATAATTTTAATATTATATTAAGATTTTGTCAATATACAATGTGCTATTTTTCAACAAAAGTCTACACTAATTTTAGATTTTTTTTTACTATTTTCTCCATAAATAAAGAAGCCAGATTAATCTAGCTTCTTTGCATACGAATAATTTATATTATATTTTTTATACCATGTCAAGCCTTTTTAAAACTTTTCGATTTAAGTATTAACGTTAAGCTATTATTCTTATATTATGTCTTTTCTATTCCCCATAAATAATATTTTTCATACTCTTACTAGCCTTTTGTAGATCACAAACATAATAATATATACCATTTATATTATCACCTTTTCCACCATCATCTTCGGAAGGAATTTGTTTTGATACAATATTATTCAAATATGAACTTGTATTTCCTAATACATCTGAAGCAATTCCCATACATTCAGAAACATTCAAATTTGTTTTTACCTCTGATAATACACTATCACTCAAGCTCCAAAGTTGTGTTATACTCATTGTAGAAACCTTATTCATTACAGCTGTAAGAACATCTCTTTGACGTTCCTCTCTAGTAAAATCATTTCCAATAGTTCTATTTCTAGAATGTGTTAATGCTTGTTCACCTGTTAATTTTACTTTTCCATAACTTGACAATAATTGTACAGGTTTTTTAGTCAATTCATAAGATTCATGAACAAACTCATTTATATAATCTTTTTTCTGCTTTACTTATATTTAATTCAATACCACCAATTTTATTTATAACATTTATTAATCCTTTAAAATTAATAGTTACATATTCAGATATATTTAATCCAAAATTAGAGTTGATTGTCTTTAATGCTAATTGTTCTTTTCCATATGCATAAGCATGATTTATTTTTGTTTTTCCATGTCCTGCAACAGAAACATATGTATCTCTTGGAATACTTATTAATTTTATTGTTTTATCAACTTGGTTTATTGAGGCAATCATTATTGCATCACTTCTACCACCATCTATTCCAAATAATGCTACATTTTTTATTTTTTCAAATTCTTCTTTACTTACATTATCAGATACTTCAGTATATAAATCTTCATTTACATCCAAATCACCTTTATCTAATTTATCAAAATTTATTTTTGATATTTTTCCAGCAACCATTCCAGTTCCAACACCTAATAATATTACTAATAATATTAAAATTATTGCTACTATAATTCCAGCTATTTTTCCTTTTTACCTTTTTTTGCTTTTTTTGATATCTTTTTTCCACCTTTTGTTTTTCTTGTTTGTCCATTTTTTCTTCATCAATCATTGTTTTACCTCCTTTTTTTCTGAATAGTATATTTTTTATTATATTTATATAATATTTATATTCTTCTGTTCTCCCAGATACTAATGTTATTATTATAACTGGTATTATTATAGCTACTACAACACTCAATACTTGTTCAGCAAATATATTACTTACTCTTATTAATTGATTTACTCCCATTGTAATTCCAATTATAACTGTTGCATACAATATTGTTTTAATAAATTCTAAATAATAATCTTTTAATCTTTTATTAAATATTGGTCTATATACATATTTTGGATAACTGTATAATAGTATTACTAAAGAACTTACTGCTGTACCAAAAAATATTCCTGCTAATCCACATATTTTTAATAATATTATTGACGCAACTAGATTAACTACTGATTCTAATATTGGTACAAATCTGTCTACATAAAATATGCCTGCTGCTTCTTTAAATGCCATAAGTGGTCTTCTCATTCCTTGAATGAAGAATTTTAATATTAATGAGATTAATATAAATTTTGATAATATATATTGTTCTCCAAAGAAAATCGTTATAAATGGTTCTATTGCACATGCCATTCCTGTTGCACCTATTATAAATATTACAAAATTAAGAAAATTTAGTTTTTTATAAATTTCATAATTTCTTTCTTTATTATTTTCTGTTAATGAATCACCTATACTTGCCGTAGCTGATAATAAAAATTGATTTAATATTGTTGTAATTGCTGAAAGTACTAAATTGTAATTTGAATAATAGGCAACTGTAACTAGTCCTTCAAAAAAATACTGAAATCAATATCGTATCTGTACTGATTACAATAAACCCGGCAATTTTATGGAAAAATAATGCCTTTATATTTTTTATAATATCATCTTTTATTTCTTTGTCTAATTCTTTTTACATCTTTTTCTTTTTATATATGGATATTTTTTATTTGCGATTATATTTACTAATACATTTTCTAATATTCTACATACTAATTTTATTATTAAAAAAATACGCAATAATTATGTGTTAAATATAAAAACAATATTTGTAATCCATTCATTACTACTAAATAAATCAAATGAACTATATTTGTAAGATATTCTTCTTGGTTTGCATATATTATTGATCTTTTATATGCTATTGTATATGAAAATATTACATCTGTTAAAAATAAGAAATATAGTAAGTATAAGTTTTGAATTGTCTGTGTTTCTCCTACAATTTGTTTTAAAAATATACTAACAATAAGACCTATAGCCAGCATTACTATTATTATAATGCTATAACACTTTTTGTAAAATTTCATTAATGATTTTATTTTTTCTTTATCTTTATTGGCTATTGGTTTATACATATTATATATGATTGCTGAACCTAATCCTAGTTCAGCAATTGATAACATTGACAATATACTTGTTAATACTGTGTTTAATCCTAAATATTCTTCCCCTAATGTTTTTAAAAATATTGATTGTACTACTACTCCTAAGACTATATTTAAAGCATTACTTATTAGTGCAACAATAATATTTTTTGCCGATTTTTGTGCTCTCATTAACTTTTCCTCATTTCATATTTGTTTATAATTATTTTTACTACTTGGTATCCACATATACACATAATCCATGCACCCCAAAACTGTGGTGTTATTATAAATTGCAAAAATTGTAATGCTTCTGCTCTTGGAATTATAAATATATTTAATGTACTTATTAATACTATTGATGCTATAAAAGGTGTTCTTTTTTAATAGTCTTGGAATTGCCATTAATAAATATCCTAAAATCAGACTATATACAATTATGCCAATATATCCAAAGTCTGTATATGTTTCCAATATAAATGATGATCCCCATCCATGTCCTTCTAAATAATCTTTTCTTGTTAAATATGATATTATGTGTGAATAACTACTTGATTCAAGTGCTTTTGTTACATTATTTCCTGTTGGTAATGGCTTTGTTTTAAATATTTTTTGTGATATTGTACTATATTTGAAATAGTCAATAAAAGGTCCAAATGTATAATTGTGGTTTGTTATTTCTTTTATTTTATCTTTTGTCATATATCCTATGTTCAATACATCATAAGATACTCCTTGTGTATAGAAAAAGTCTCCAAATAAAGATATTATATTAGTTGTTGGTACTTCTTCATCTACTCTTGAATAATTATAAATTGCAAGTCCTATTATTGCTACTGGTATAAGTAATACTAAAGCTATTTTTTTCAAATTTTCCTATCCATTTCTCTTTGTTATTTAAATAATCTCTTATTACAAAATATGCAAATATAAACAATGCTGATATAACAATAGGTGTTCTTTGCCCTATTAAAAATGTTGGGATATTATATATCATAAAAATTCCAACTGGTATTATTGCTTTTCTTCTTACTTGGCATACATGCAAGGAATATACATAACATTATATCTGACATTCCTGCTAATAGTGTTATTATTGGATTAAATGTATTTTCATATGTTAGATAATATTCTACATAGTCTTTTCCATTCATATATATTAATTTATCATATTCTGTTATTATTGAAAAAATAGCACAAACCAAAAATAATACTAAAGCTATATTGGTAAAATATTTTCTTATCTTTACATTTTGATTCGTTTGTATTTTTTTTATATTTTCTGTAATTTTATTCTTCTTTTCAGAAATTCTACTTCCAATATATATTGAAAATGTTGCTATAAAAACTAATAAAAATGCATGCTGTTGTGAATCTATTGAGAACTTTTCTATCCAGTTTATAGCTTTAAATATGCTTATGACTGGCTTGGCTAATAAAAAATGTAAACATTGCTATATTAAATATTAATAAATATATTCTTTGACTTATATTTTTACTTGAATATATTATATTTAATATTACTCCTATTACATCTGTAATTAACAATAAATACAAATTTTTAGTAAAAAGCTTATTATAAATGCAATTACTGTAATTAACCAAACTGAATCTATATTATGCTTTTCAATTGGCAATTTTTCAATTTCTTCATATGTTCTCTTTGAATTTTCTGTATCTGTATAAATATAAAAATCTTTTGTTTTATTTTTATATTTTTTTCATTCATTTCAAAGTTACAATTTACACTTTCTATTAGTTTGTTAATACATTCATCAACAGTATGTGTTACTTCTCCAAAACCATCTTCATAATTCCAATATCCTTCTGGTATATGATTTTTTCTAAATTCTTCATAATCAAATTGAAAATATTGTAATGGCTTTTTTTCATATATGCAAAATCAAATGCTACACTTGAATAGTCTGTTATTAAATATTTGCACTCTCTTAATAGTTCTTGTATACTATTTTCTGTTTTGTCAACTATCTTTATTCTTGAATTTGTAGTTATAAATTTATCTTTGTATGGAATCATATTATCATGTAAACACATATATAATTCTAAATTTTCTTTTTCTAATAAATCTGAAAGTCTTGTATCTTTTATTAAATCTTGTATAGTTGAATAATATTTTGAGTCTAAAAATGTTTTCTCATCATTTTCAAATTGTTTTCTCCATGTAAACATCATTAATATTTTATTATTTTTTTTGATTCATCTTTTAATAAGTCATATCTGCAAAATCCTGTTTTTTTGGCATTTTTCCTCATTATATCCTAGCTCGTTTATTACAAAATCATATTCTTTGTTTCCAGCACAACAAAACAAGTCTACTTTGCTCTCATTTTTTAATAAGCATTTCACTTTATTTTGTGTTATCCCATGTTGCAAAAATATTGATTTAAATCTATATATAAATGTTCCTTGAAAATTAAATACTAATTCTGGAAATGGTAATCCAGAGCCTATTTGTGAACTTATATATTTGGTTGATGCTATTGTATATATATTGTGTTTTAAACTATTTTTATATAATAAATTTGTATTGTATTTTTTTAATTTGTCATAATATATTGATTTTTTAGTTATTACATAATATATATCTTTTTTGGTTTTATTTTCCATTGCATATTTAAAAAATACATATCCATTATCTTTAGCATCATCACCATTTTCTGCCACTATCCATATATCCCTTTTTATCAGTCTTAATATCATTCCAGGTATAAAAGATATTAAAATAACAAGCATTTCCAAGATATGTTTTGGTTTTTTTATTTTTTTTAATTTGTTTAGCATTTGTTCCTCCATTAATAGAATATTTCATCATAATTATAATTCATAAAAAATTTTTTTGCATTGAGAAATATTCCTTATAATTGTCTTTATTTAATAACTTTGATTCCCTTTTCATTTCTTCTGCTATATACTCATTTATTTTTTCTAAATAATGTGAATAATCTTTATAATTATCTAATTTTATTCTCCTATCATTTTTGTTGTAATGCTACATATAATTTCAATGGAAATACAAATTTTGCCAATGCACATTTTATAAAAATTCTCTTGCGCACAGGGAATTGTTTTAATATTGTATTAATATCTTGTCCATCCAAATTTTTTTTACATTTATTAATATTTTCTATTATTTTTTTTTTCAAATGTTTTTCTTTTATCAAACTATATGTTTTACTATATAGCAAATGCTCTACCATTCTTATATTTATTGATTCTTTATATTCTTGTGGTAAATAATTTTTAAATTTCTCATATGTTATATCATAAAAGCTCAAATCTTCTAATTTATGGTTTGATGCTGAGTTTTCTCTTTGAAAATAGTTATATAAACATTCATCTATATATACTTTTTTTGTGCATAAAATCCTGTAACTGGTATAACTGGCAATTCTTCACAGTTCTTTATTCCTACAGGATATTTTATATTGTGTTCTACTAAAATTGATTTTTTTATTAATTTTGAACTAGATGTTATTGGTAAATATGAAATACATATTTCTTTGGTTATTTCTATATTATTAAAAGTATTATATTTTACTTCTATTTTTCTTCCATCTTTATATGTTATATAATAACCTGCAAATACAAAATCTGCACCATCTTCAATCTCTTCCATCATCTTTTTAGTTGCTTGCTTTTTCATACCAATCATCTGAATCGCAAAACATTATATATTCAGACTTTGTATTTTTTATTCCTCTATTTCTTGAATATGATACTCCCATGTTTTTTTCATTTTCAAGAAGAATTATGTTATTGTTTCTTTTCATATATTCTTTTTACAATTTTAGGAGAATCATCTGTTGAACAATCATCTACAACTATTATTTCATTTACTCTATATTCTTGTTCTAATAGTGAATCTAAACATCTTTTTATATATATTCCTGAGTTGTAATTAGGTATTATAACTCCAATTGTTTTCATCTATTTTCTCTTCCTTTTCATAAAAAAATCCCTTTACTATTCCCACAACAGTACCTATTCCATAAGCACAATGCAATACAAAGAAAATAAATGGGAGTAATAAATAGCTAATACTAAATCCATTTTTTATTGTTATTAGTATAATATTTAATATATTAAATAACAAATATGCACTTGTTAATAAATATACAAATATTGGAACATTAACAAATGCCATTATTACAGAAAATAAAATTCTAACACAAATAAAAATGGTACTAAATGATATATTGAAAAACATTTTGGACAATAATGTAATGTTATTCCAATCCATTTTCCATTACCATATTTTTGTTTTATCATTCCTTTTAAATCACTTCTTGCATATCTATATGATTTTATATTAGGTGAAAGTAAAAACTTATATCCTTTTTGTTTCATTCTATAATGCATTTCATTATCTTCTGTTCTTGCTAAATTTTCATTATATGGTCCGACATCATCAAACACTTTTTTTCTATACATTGCAAATGCCAATGTACTTACATATTCTTTACTCTCTTTTCTTCTAAAATCTGCAATTCCACATCCAAATATAGATTCTTCTGCTATTAATAATAATTTTTCTTTCCAATCATTATTTTGTGTTACACTTATGCATTTTCCTCCAACAATGTTTTCTCCATTTTCAATCTCTTTAACATTGTTCCAAATAAAATCTTTGTCAAAAAATGTATGTGCATCAACTCTTAGTACAACTTCTCCTGTAACTTCTTTTAATGCTACATTCCATCCTTTAGGTAAAGTTTTTTCCTTTGTTTGTAAGTATTTTTATTTGATAAAAATCTTTTTTCATTTTTTTTTTTAAATTCCTCAAAAACTTTTTCTTGTTCCATCTGTTGATATACTATCAACTAATATTACTTCTATATTTTGTGGATAATCTTGTTTTTTAATGATTCTAAACTTTTATCCAAAAATTTTTCTGCATTATATGCTATTATTATAAAAGATACTAACATCTATTTCTCCTATCTTAATACTCCTATTACTGTATCTATACAAATTTTCAAATCATGTAAAACAGAAAACTGTTTTAAATATTCTAAATTATATTTCATTTTACCTGGTAAAACATCTTCAACATATGCCACATCTGTATCTTTACCAGCCTTTACTGCTTTGTCTAATATTTCATCTTCATCTTTATATTTTATACTTGCAATTGATGTAACACCAGCAGGCATAAGTAATGTTGCCATCATTTCATCTGTATATTTGTCAACATATTTTTTCACTTCTGGTCTTGTTCCAACAAATGTCATCTCACCTTTTAAAATATTTATTAATTGTGGTATTTCATCAAGTCTAACTTTTCTAATTACTTTTCCTACTCTTGTTATTCTAGCATCATTTCCAACTGTTACTAATGATCCTATTTTGTCTGCATTTTGTACCATTGTTCTGAACTTAAATATTCTAAATATTTTTCCATTTGTTGTAACTCTTTCTTGTCTATAAAATACTGGTCCTTTTGAGTCTATCTTTATTAATATTGCTAATATTAATAAAATTGGTGAAAGTATTATTAATAAGACTAATGAAAAGAATATGTCAAATATTCTTTTCATTACTAAACTAATTTTCTTTTTTTTTGATATTATATCATAATATTCTTTCACTTTTTCATTTTTCATTTTTTCTGGTAATTTTTCATAATCTTTTAATATCATTTTAAATTTTCCTTTTTATTTACCATATTCTTTTTAAAATATCAACAAAATTTGTTATTACATATTTTGCTTCTTCATCTGTTAATAATGAATATAATGGTAATGTTATTTCACATTTATAATAATTAAATGCATTTGGATAATTTTTATATCAAATCCCAAATTTTTATATGCTGTAAGCATTGGTAATGGCTTAAAATGTACATTTGTTGCAATTCCTCTTTCTGCCATTTTTATTATTATTTCATTTCTTGTTTTTTTCATCAATTCCTTCTACTCTTGTTATAAAAAGATGTCCTGATGATTTTGAATTTGTTTTTTCATCTTCATGATTTAATGTTTTTACTTGATGTCCTTTTAATGCATCTTCATATATTTTTATTATTTCATGTCTTCTTGCTACTAATTGTGGATATCTTTTTTATTTGTGCTAATCCCATTCCTGCCATTATATCTGTCATATTACATTTGTAAGCTGGTTCTACTATATCATATTCCCATGCTCCTAATTGATTTTTTATGTAATGCGTCTTTTGTTTGACCATGTAATGATAATAATTGATATCTTTTATAAATTGCTTCATTATCAAATTTATCATTTTTCTTCCATGTAACAGCTCCACCTTCTGCTGTTGTTAAATTCTTTACTGCATGGAATGAGAAACATGTAAAGTCTGCATATTCTCCTGCCATTTTACCATTTCTCATTGCTCCAATAGCATGTGAACTATCTGCCATTATTGCAATTCTTCCTAATTTTTCTTGTAATTCTGATGATGGTTTAAATATGTTTGCTTTTTTTCTCTACTATTTTTTGTATTCTGTCATAATCACACATTACTCCACCAATATCTACTGGTATAATTACTTTTGTTTTTTTTTCTGTTATTGCTTGTTCTAATTTGTCATAATCCATTTCGAAATTATCTTTTTGAATGTCTACTAATACTGGTGTTGCTCCAACATGGCATATTACACTACATGATGCTGTATATGTATATGCTGATGTTATTACTTCATCACCAGGTCCAACTCCTAATACTCTTAATGTCATTTCCATTGCTGCTGTTGATGAATTTAAACATACTGTTTTTTCTGTTTTGCATAATTCTGTTATTTTTTGCTCAAATAATTTTGTTTTTGGTCCTGTTGTAATCCATCCTGATTTTATTGCGTCTATAACTTCCTCAATTTCTGCTTCACCTACATCTGGTGGTGAAAATCTAATGTTCATTTTATTTTCCATATTTCAACATTCCTTCCTTCATTACAATTTCTTATTTATAATGAATAAATTCTAATTATTGATTTAACTAGAATTTATTCAATTATTGGTATTTAAGTATTTGCTGTTGCTTCTACTTTTTGTGTGTTTTCATTTGTTTCCTTTTTTTTCGTTAACAATCTTTTTATTAACTTCATCTGGCTCTTTATATGTTGGAACAACTTGTTTCATTACTTGTTTTACTTCTTCTTCAAGATTCATGTCATTATCTTTTATTTTACTTAATTTGTTTAGTTTACTTTCTAATTCTTCCATTCCTAAGTTCATTGGTTGTGATACAAAGATTTTATTATGTTTTGTTGCTGTTAATCCTTCTTCTGCCATTAATAATTCTTCATATAATTTTTCTCCTTCTCTTAGTCCTGTGAATTGAATTGGAATATCTACTCCTGGCTCATATCCAGATAATTTTATTAGCTTATTGCTAAATCATAAATTTTACTGGTTTTCCCATATCTAATACAAATATTTCTCCACCTTCTGCATATGTTATTGCTTGTAATATTAATCCAACTGCCTCTGGTATTGTCATAAAAAATCTTGTTATTTCTTTATGTGTAACTGTTACTGGTCCACCTGCTGCTATTTGTTTTTTGAATAATGGTATTACTGATCCATTGCTTCCTAATACGTTTCCAAATCTTACTGCAACATAGTCTGTTTTACTTACTTTATTTTTTGCTTGTATTATCATTTCACAAACTCTTTTTGATGCTCCCATTATATTTGTTGGGTTTACTGCTTTGTCTGTTGATATTAATACAAATCTTTCTACTCCAAATTCATCTGCACAATTTGCTACATTATATGTTCCAAATATATTGTTTTTTATTGCTTCTAATGGGCTATTTTCCATTAATGGTACATGTTTATGTGCTGCTGCATGGAATACTAGTTTTGGTGAATATTTTTCAAACTTTTCTTAGTCTTTCTTTATCTCTTACACTTCCAACTATTGCTTCTATTTTTGTTTTTGGATAATGTGCATCTAATTCCATTTGAATGTCATATAAATTATTTTCATATATGTCAAATATTATTAATTTTGCTGGATTGTATTTCATTATTTGTCTACAAAGTTCAGATCCTATTGAGCCTCCACCACCTGTAACTAATACATTTTTTCCTTTTATTAGGTCTGTGATGTTTTTGTTATCAAGTTTTATTGTATCTCTTCCAAGTAAATCTTCTATTTCTACATCTCTTAAGTTGTTCATTACTCCGCCTTTTTTCATCATTTCTTCTGTACTTGGTAATACTCTTGTTCTTACTCCTGTTGTTTGACATATTTCTATTATATTTTTTCTTGATCTTTGTGTTATATTATCTATTGCTAAATAAATAATATTTACATTTTTCTCTTTTACTATATCTGGAATGTCATATCTTGTTCCTAATACTTTTACTCCTAATATGCTTTTTATTTAGTTTATTTTTATTGTCATCTATCATTCCAACAATATTATACTTATCTTTCATTGTGTTGTTAACAGCTAATATTATTTCTTTAGCTCCCATTCCTGCTCCAATTATTAATAAGTTTTCTATTTTGTTTGGTTCTTTTTCTGCATTTTTGGTCTTTTTACATTTGACATTCTTGATAATATTGATCTTCCAGCAATTCTATATAATACGAATATTCCTGATATGAATATTCCTGACAATATGTTTATTCTTGCTCCAAAATAATCGAATTTTAACATATTGCTTATTACTATCATTAATATTGTTGATAAAAATCCACTAATTAGATATTTAATGTAATCTTCTCCTATTTCATATCTTATCATATCCCTATACATTTGAAAAACATTTAAAAACACTTCATATACTAATACTGCAATACACATTTCTTTTGTAAATTCTAATAAATCTGTTATTTGTGTATTTAGGAATAATAATGATGTTACAAACTTCCAATTACTACTATTACATCTATTAATACTAATGCTAAATGTCTATATTTTTTTGCTAAATTTATAATTTTCATCTTTTCCCCCTATTCGACATTTTTTATCTTTTCATACTATATCACTTATCATTTTATTTGACAAGATTTTTCGTACATTTTTTCTTGGTAATTTATGCTTAGCCAATTGTTTTTTTATTGAATAACTTTATTTATAATATTTTTTTATGCTGGGGTTGAATATTTTTATTTGTTACTGTATAATATATGTTATATGGGGATGTAATGGTTTCGACATTATATCTGAAGCATGAATAGCGAGTAGTGGATTCTCGTTTGCCACTATAAAAACGGGAAATTAAATATAAACGCTGATAATACAGAATTAGCATACGCTGCTTAGTTGCAACGTCGCCTCTAAAAGTATCCCCACATATTTTTAGTTGGTGTCATTCAGTGGGAAACAAAGCTATTTTTTCTATGGAAATAGTGGGTATTTAATAGATATATTTTTTAATCGCTTGTTTGTTTGTGGTTATTAGATGAATTTTAAAAATAAACTGCACTCGGAGAAGTTTGTGTGAATCTTATAGTGGACAGGGGTTCGACTCCCCTCATCTCCACCAAAAATACTCTATTTCAGGGTATTTTTTTATATCTGCCAATATCTAAAATGGCTATTTTTCAATGTTTTTTATTTGAAGTTATTTAAGTTTAATTAAAAATATTTCTGCTATTGCATTAACTATTGCATTATTCTTATTTGTTGTAAAATCACTTGCATTTTCTTGAAAACCATTATATAATACTATGCATGTGAACTAAGTTTTCACTAATTAGTAAGAGGATTTCCTCTGACTTTTTAGTTTTACATATATAACCATTTACATCAATAAAAGTTATAAGGAGGAAATTATGTTAAAAATTTTTGAAACTTTGATTAATCTCTTAGCCGTATTAGCAATAGCTACTTTTGCACTTACACTTTTTTGCCAACGATTATCTAAAAAATCAAATTGGCAAACATCTCGGATAATTTCAAATTCATATTTGATTGTTTACGAATTAATTTACATTACAATTCACTATTTTTCTAACAAATCTTTTATTATAGATCTTGTTACTTTGGCAATTTGGGTTATCAATTTTGCAGTTAGCTATTATTTTTGGCAAGACAGAAAAAATCAATAAGAACAAAGTGATATAGTTGCTATCTGTTCTCACATAATTTAAGCACAAAAAGATGAAGTTGATAAATATCAGCTTCATCTTTTCTTTTTAATATATTGTTCCATTATTTTTACTATATTCATTAAACGCTTCTATACATTCATCTCTATCCATTTGTTTTAAATTTATTAAATCTTTATTTTTTCCTTCAAGATATTTATAAATTATATCATCTCTAAATCCAATATTTCCAGCATCTTCTTTAGTACATCCATAATATACTTCTTTTATATTTGACCAAATTATTGCTGATAAACACATTGGACATGGTTCACATGATGTATATAAAATATAATTTGATAAATCATATGTTCTTAATTTTTTACAAGCTTCTCTTATTGTTGTTACTTCAGCATGTGCTGTTGGGTCTAAATCACATAAAACTCTATTATTTCCTTCTGCGATTACATTTCCTTCTTTATCTACTATTACTGCTCCAAATGGTCCACCTTCATGATTTCTGCATCCATTTATTGATCTTTCTTTTGCTATTTTCATAAATTTATTCATAATTTTTCTTTCCTTTCTTTTTGTTGAAGTTTTCATTATTTTTATATCATATTTTTGCTTATTTGTCACTAAATTTATTTGTTTTCATATTATAAGTATATATATTAGAATGGGGGTTTTATGAATTATTTTAGACAAGATTCTATTATTTCTACAAATGTTAATTATAGTTACAATGTTTTTATTAAGGATTTGCACAAATTGACAAGCTTATATCCATTTATTTCTGTTGGCAGTATTGGAAAATCTATTATGGGAAAGGATATTCCTTTTATAAAAATCGGTAATGGTTCTAATGAAGTTTTTTATTCCGCTTCATATCATGCAAACGAATGGATCACAAGCATTGTTTTAATGAAATTTTTAGCTGATTATTGTTATTGCTATTCTAATAATTTAACTATTTTCGGATATCCCGCTCGTTGGCTTTTTAATGTTTCTACTATTTATCTTGTTCCTATGGTTAATCCTGATGGTGTTGATTTAGTTACAGGTGCTCTTCCTACAAGTTCTCCATCATATACTCAAGCTTCAAAAATTGCTTATGGCTTTGCTACTATTCCTTTTCCAAATGGTTGGAAAGCAAACATTAGAGGTGTGGATTTAAACTTACAATTTCCAGCTGGTTGGCAACAAGCACGTACAACAAAATATTCGCAAGGTTTTACTCGGTCCCGCTCCTCGTGATTTCGTTGGATATGGTCCTCTTACAGAACCAGAATCTCTTGCAGTTTATAATTTTACTCTTCAACATACATTTTCGTCTTCTGCCATATTCTCTAAATCCACTTTTCATAGCATTTTAATGCTCTAATATTAAATTCCATTAAATCTAGTTTAATATTATATAAATTCATATATCTAAATCCATATTCTAGTAATAGTTTAATAGCCTCTGTTCCATATCCTTTATTTCTATAATTTTTATCCCCTATAAAGATTCCCAATGTAGCTGTCCTATTTATATTGTCTATATTTTCTAAAGATATAGTACCAATCATTTTATTGTCTTTAATTGTTACTATTACAAATGTTGCATAGTTCTTTATTTTTTTACAGGATCTCCACCTGCTGTTTTCCAGCCTTTTTTATCCAGCCATATATGCATTTTTGATTAAACGCATTTACAGTATATGCACTATCACTATATACTTGTACATCACTTTTTTACTTTTAGGCATTTTAATGCTTCTATTACGGCTGTAAGTTCCATTATATTATTTGTTGTATCTTTCTTTCCTCCAGATATTTCTTTTTTTACACCTTTGTACATTAAAATTGCTCCCCAACCACCTGGTCCTGGATTTCCTGAACAAGCACCATCTGTATATATAATAACTTTTTTCTTCCATTTGTTAATATCCTTTCATACCATTGTATAAATTTCTAAAATTTTCTTGTATATCTAGCTTTTTTGTGATAAGATTATATCAATAATTTTTAGAAATTACAAGGGAAATTTAAAGAAAGGAAATTTTATTATGAGCAATATACTGGGAATAATTTGTGAATATAACCCATTTCATAATGGTCACTTATATCACTTAAATGAAGCAAAAAAAAAGACTTACAAATTCAGACTATTCTGTTGCTGTAATTTCAGGTAATTTCTCTCAAAGAGGAGATCCAGCAATTGTTAGCAAATGGATAAAAACTGAAATGGCTTTAAAATGTGGTATTGACTTAGTATTAGAGTTACCTACTATATATTCAATTTCTAGTGCTGAAAATTTTGCATATGGTGCAACAAAAATTCTTGATTCACTTAACCTTGTTGATTATTTGTGTTTTGGAAGTGAATGTGGAGATATTTCTATTTTAGATGATATTGTTCAAGTTCTTGTTGAAGAACCAAAAGCATATAGAACATTGCTTTCTCATGAATTATCTACTGGTGTTTCCTTTCCTAAAGCTAGAGAAAAGGCTTTAATGATGTATCTTGGTAATATGAGAAGATTTGCTAATGTACTCTCTTCTCCAAATAATATTTTGGGAATTGAATATTTAAAGGCCTTGAAAAAACAGGATTCTTTCATTCAACCTGTTACTATAAAAAGACAAGAAGCTGAACATAATAACAACATGTTTTCTTCTTCATCACGTTTTGCAAGTGGTTCAGCAATCCGTTCTGCTTGTATTTTTCCTAATATTGACCAATTACAAAAAATATATGCCTGAAGATTCTTTTTATTTATTGGAAGATTGTTTGAAAAAAGGAAATTATGTTAAAGATTTATCTGCTTTTGATAAAGAAATTTTATATACATTAAGACGTATGACTATTGCTGATATTGCTAATTTACCAGATGTTTCTGAAGGTTTTGAATATGCAATTAAAGATGCTGCAAATTAATGTAATAGTATTGTAGAATTATTATCAATTATTGATACTAAAAGATATACTAAAACTAGACTTCAAAGAATTCTTTTATATACAATTCTTGGTATTACAAAAGATGATATGCAACTTTCCAAAAAGGTTACTCCATATATAAGAATTCTGGGTTTTAATGAAAATGGTAAAAAAATCATTAGTGAAGCTTCAAGAAGAAATCCAAAATTGAATTTAATTACTTCTCCAAAAAAGTTTATGGATGATTCTTCTAATAAAAACTTGAAACATTTACTTCAAAAAAGATATTTGGGCTTCTAATGTTTATACTTTAGGATTTGAATATGAGTCTAAAGCTAATTTAGACTATACTCATAAGTTAATAATAGTTTAAAAGAGATGAATTTTTTCTAATTCATCTCTTTTTTTTATTTTTCAACCCATTTTATTAAGTCTAAATTTGCACTTTCTAATAACATTTCATGTTTTGGCATAACTCTAAATGAGTATCCATAATTTCCACCTGATATTAAATCTATTTTTGCTGAATAATAATATTTTTTATTTTCATCATCTTTTCCATCAAGTTTCATTGGTATAATTTTTACATCTTGAACAGATCCATCATCTAAAAATTTTCCATAATATACTTGTGCTTCAATATGTCTTACATCAATATTTGGTAATGTTACAACACATTTTACTTTATTTGATTTCCTGCATCTAATGTAATATTATCTGCATTTCCTTCAATTTGTTCTATTTGAACATCTTTCCAATTTGTTGTAATATCTTTCTTCCATACACTATATTCTGTAACTGATTCTAAATTTGTATAATATTTCTTTGTTAAATTACATAATGGAATATATAATTGATTTGTATAATCTACTACCATTCTTGCTGTACTATATTTTCCGCCTGTTGACATGATTGAGTTCTTCATGTATTGCATCCATTTTTAGATATTCCATTTTCATCTTTTGCATAATATGCTGGTATTATCTTATTTTCTAATGTATAATACATGCTTTGGCTATCTGCAATATCTTGTTCTTCATATGATGGATATTCTGCATTTGTTCCAATTGTCCAACCATTTTCTTGGTTATATCCTTCTGCCCACCAACCGTCTAATACGCTAAAGTTTACAACTCCATTTACAGATGCTTTTTGTCCACTTGTTCCAGATGCTTCCATTGGTCTTCTTGGATTATTTAGCCAAACATCTACACCACTTACTAAATATCTTGAGATTTCTATACTATAATTTTCTAATATAAATATTTTTCCTTTGAATTGTGGCATCATTGATACTTCATGTATTTGTTTTATTAAATCAGCACCATATCTATCTGCTGGGTGTGCTTTTCCTGCAAATATAATTTGTACTGGTCTATTTGTATCATTTAATATTTCTGTTATTCTTTCTAAATCGTTAAATATTAATGTTGCTCTTTTATATGTTGCAAATCTTCTTGCAAATCCTATCATTAATGTGTCTGGATGTAAGTTTGCCAATGCTTCTCCTATTGCATCATAACTAACACCTTCTCTTCTTAATCTATTTATTAGATTTTGTTTTATTACATTAATTAATTTTTGTTTTCTTTCCATATGAACTTCCCATAATTCCTCATCTGGAATTTTATCTATTTTTTCCCATACATTATCTTCATGTATATTGTCTTGCCAATATGGTATTAAATATTTGTTATATAAGTCTTTTAATTTTGGTGCTAACCATGTGCATGTATGAATTCCGTTTGTTACATATGTTATAGGAGATTCATTTGGTGCTATATGTGGCCATACTTCTGAGAATAGTTCTCTTGATACCTCACCATGTAATTTACTTACACCATTTTTTCTTTCCTGCTATTTTTAATGCTAGTATTCCCATATTAAATCCTTGCTCAAGATTATCACATGGTTTCATTCCTAGTTTTAGGAATTCTTCTCTTGTTAATCCTAAACGTGGCCAGAAATCTTTAAAATATTTTTCTACTAAACTTATTGGAAATATATCGTTTCCTGCTGGTACTGGTGTATGTGTTGTAAATACTGTTTTTGATGATGCAATATCTTTTGCTATTTCAAATGATACTTGTTTATCTCTTATTGTATTTTTTATTAATTCTAAGTTTAAGAATGCTGAATGTCCTTCATTCATATGGTATACAGTTGGTGTTAATCCTAATTTTTTAATGTGTTAACTCCTCCCATTCCAAGTATGATTTCTTGACGGATTCTCATTTCTTGGTCTCCACGATATAATTTTGCTGTTGTTCCTCTGTCTTCTTCTGCATTTATATCTATGTCTGAATCTAATAAATATAATTTTATTCTTCCTACATTAATTTGCCATACTTTTAAATATATTCTTCTTGCTGGGAATTTTACATATGTTATAAAATCTTTTCCATCTTTATCTTTTACAGGATGTATTGGTAAATCTGCTAGATTTAAGTCTTTATATTCTGGATGTTGTATTCCATCTTTGTCTATTCTTTGATGGAAATATCCATTTTTTTGTACATTAAACCAACTGCTACTAATGGAATACCTAAGTCACTTGCTGATTTTAAATGATCTCCTGATAATATTCCTAATCCTCCTGAATATATTGCTATTGTTTGATCTAATCCATATTCTGCTGAGAAATATGCAATTAAATCATTTTTGTTTTCTGGATATTTTTGTGCAAACCATGTATTTCTACTTGCCATATATGAATCAAAATTCTCAACTATTTTGTCATAATCTTTTACAAATTGTGCATTGTTTTCTGCTTCTTCTAATTTTTCTTGTGATATATGTTTTAAAAATTTAACTGGATTTTTATCACATTTTTTCCCACAAGTCTCCGTCCATTGTTTTTAATAATCTTAAAAATTCAGTATTCCATGCCCACCATAGATTATTTGCTATTTCATTTAATCTATTTATTCTTTTTGGTAGTTGTGGATTTACTGTAATCCTATTAAATATGTACATTATTTATTTCCTCCTAAGTTATTTTCTTTTCATTTTTCTTTTCGTAATCGTCTATATTATCTACTAAAAAAATTTTTTTTTGTCAATAATTCCTATCAAAAAAGCGAAAATTTAATTTCGCTTATTTATAATTTATCATTTTGGTATCAAATTTATTTATCATTTTTGCACAACTTACTAGTTCTTTTTGACATTTTAGGATTTACATCATTTTTGTTTTATATTTTACTTTGTGTTCAACGTTTGCCCAAAAGTCCATTGCTAATGTTCTTATTTGAATTTCACATTTTACATATACCGTTTTTTGTGTTAGATTAACTGGTACTTCTACAATCATGTGATAACTTGAATATCCACTTTCTTTTGGATTTGTTACATAATCTTTTTCTTTTAATACATGTATGTCTGGTATTTGTTTTACTAAATCTCTAATAAAAAAATATGTCATCTTTTAGTGTACATACAATTCTTATTCCTGCAATGTCATTTATTTTTTCTATTAAGTTTAAATATGTTTTATCATATTTTTTCTTTTCCATTTTTCTAATTATACTTTTAGGTTCTTTTATTCTCGCATCTATATGATCAATCAAATCATAATTATACATTATTTGAAATTCATCTTTTATTATATTCATTTGTAATTCTAATTGCTTTAATGCTGACTTGTAAAAAAACATTAATTTTTCAAATGGTTCTTCTTCACATCTAATTTTTCATTTTTGTTTTCTATACATCTTTCTATTATCATTAAATCATTTTCTCTCATAAATTCCTCCATTTTAGTTATATTCATTTGTTTTGGATATATAACTTAACTTCCGTTTTCATGATATGATTTTATACATATTTTGTTGCCAAATTATTTCTTATTTGTGTTCTTGATGTGAATTAATTCTTATATTTTTATTAACTTAAAATCTAGTCCGTCTGCACTTACTAATTTTAATTCTATTCCTTGTATTTTTCCTTCAACTGCATCATATATTGAATTTCCATGTAAATGCCCATAATAACATCTTTTTACATTATATTTTTTCATTAATTCTATAAATTTCATTTCTTCTTCTGATAAAATTTTGTTTTTTTTGTAATTGGTGGATAGTGCATAAATACTATTATTTCTTTGTTCTCTCCTGCTTTTTTTTTGCTCCATCTTGTAATGATAATTCTAGTCTTCCTAATTCTCTATTTATTAATTTTTCGTCTATTTCTTCATCTACTAGACTCCATCCTCTTGTACCACATAAAATTTTGTTTTCATATTCAAAACTGTTATTATATAAAAAGTCTATATTTTGAAATTTATTTTCTTTTTTAGGAATTTTCTCATACTTGTAACTGTTGTCCACCAATAATCATGGTTTCCTTTTAACATAATTTTCTTTCCTGGTAGACTGTTTAAATATTCAAAATCTGGTATTGTATCTTCAATATATGTTGCCCATGAAAAATCTCCTGGTAATACTACCAAATCTTCTTCTTTTACTTTTTCATTCCAATCTTTTTTTATTTTTTCTTCGTGTTTTGTCCAATTATCTCCAAATATATCCATTGGTTTTGGATTTTTGAATGATAAATGTAAATCGGCAATTACGAATATTGACATTCTTTTATTTTCCCTTCTAAAGTTTCTTCTTGAAACTGTAATTATTCACCTATTTTTAAATTTGGAACTGCATTAAGTGTATTGTCTGATATGTCCCATGTAAATATCTATAATATCCTGCTGATCCTATCATAGCTCCATTATCTGTACATAGTTTTAAATCTGGTTTATATATTTGTACATTTAATTTTTGACCTAATTTTTCGAATTCTTCTCTTATATGTGTATTTGCAGATACTCCTCCTGCTAATACTACTTTTTTATTCCTGTTTGTTTTATTGCTTTTTCTATATTTTCTGTTAATACTTCTGTTACTGCTTTTTCAAAGCTCATACATAAATCTGCTTTGTTTACTTCTGGATTTTTGTGATGTAAGTTTATTACTGCTGTTTTTATTCCACTAAAACTGAAATCTAAATTTTCGAAATGCGTTTTTGGAAAATTGATTGTTGCTTTTCCTTGCTCAGCTAATTTATCAATCTTTGGTCCTCCTGGATATGTTAATCCAATTACTCTTGCAACTTTGTCAAATGCTTCTCCAATTGCATCATCTCTTGTTCTTCCCAATACTTCCATATCACAATAATCTTTTACATATACAATTTGTGTATTTCCTCCAGATGTTAACATACATAAAAATGGTGGTTCTAAGTCTGGATGTGTTATATAATTAGCTGATATATGTCCTTCTAGGTGGTTTACTCCTACAAGTGGTTTGTTTAATGCATATGCTAAACCTCTTCCATATGAAACTCCTACTAATAATGCTCCTACTAAACCTGGCCCATATGTTGGTGCCATTACATCTATATCTTCTAATTTTACATTTGCTTGTTCTAATGCTAATTTTGTTACTCTTGAAATTGCTTCTATATGATTTCTTGATGCAATTTCTGGTACAACTCCTCCAAATTGTTCATGTATTTTTATTTGTGTATCTATTACATTTGACAAAACCTCTCTGCCGTTTTTTTACAACGGCTACAGAGGTTTCATCACAGCTTGATTCTATTCCTAATACTAATGTTTCTTTCAATTTAGTTCTGTCCTTTCATTTTCTATTAGTTTATCTATGCTAATCCAAATATTTTTAATGCTATTCCTAATATAGCACTTGTCATTTTACTTATTAATGGTGAAATCATATTTCCTGCAATTCCTGATATCCATATAACTAAAAATATTATATAAAATATTCTTTCATTTTCTATAAACCATGTTTTTGCTCCTCTTGGCAATATTGGAAGAAATATTTTTGAGCCATCTAGTGGTGGTAATGGTATTAAATTAAATACTCCAAGTCCTATATTCATTGTTATTATATATGCAACCATTGTCATTATAACACTTCCTACAGTTGTTGTTATAAATGTTATTTTAGCAAATTTTATTATTGCACAATATATTAGTGCAAATATTAATGCTGTTATAAAATTCATTAATGGTCCTGCAAATGATACTATTGCATCTGCTTTTTTCTACAGATATGTTTCTATTATAATTTCTTGGGTCTATTTCTACTGGTTTTCCCCATCCAATATGTGCAAATAATAACATTGCTATTCCTAATGGATCTATATGATCAAATGGGTTTAAGCTTAATCTTCCTTGTCTTACTGGTGTGTCATCTCCTAATTTATATGCTGCAAATGCGTGTCCAAATTCATGAACTGTTATTGCTATTAATACTGCTGGAACTGATAATAATAAATCTATTATTCCGTCTGTTCCATAACTAAATAATGATATTATTACTAATATTCCTGCTACTATATATAGTGTTTTCTTGTCTATACCGTATCCAAACATAAATCTTTCTCCTATCTTACTTTTTTACTTTATATAATATATCATATTTGATTTTAAATTTCAATTGAATTGTATAAATTTACAAAAGGGACACACTTCATATAAAGTGTGTCCATAATTTATATTAATTTAATGGTTTCATTGTTGGGAATAATAATACATCTCTAATTGATGCAGAATCTGTTAATAACATAACTAATCTATCAATTCCTATTCCTAATCCTCCTGTTGGTGCCATACCGTATTCAAGAGCATTAATATAGTCTTCATCCATCATTCCTGCTTCATCATCTCCATTTTCTCTTGCTGCAATTTCATCTTTGAATCTTTCATATTGGTCTATTGGATCATTTAATTCTGAGAATGCGTTTCCATATTCTCTACCATCTATGAATATTTCAAATCTTTCTGTTAATCTTGGATCTTTTGGTGATTTTTTAGCTAATGGTGATATTTCTACTGGATAGTCATATACAAATGTTGGTTGTACAATAGTTTTTTCAACATATTCATCAAAGAATAAACTGATAATGTTTCCTCTTTTTTTTCTTTTCCTACTGGAATTTCAATTTTTCTTTCTTTTGCCAATGCTACAGCTTCTTCATCTGTATTTATTTCATTGAAATCTACTCCACAAGCTTCTTTTATAGCATCTATCATTGTGATTCTTTTTCCATTCTCCGCCTAAGTCTATTTCTTTTCCTTGATATGTTATTTTTGTTGTTCCACATACTTTCATTGCACATTTTTGGAATAACTCTTCTGTTATATCCATCATATCATGATAATTTTGATATGCCGCGTATAATTCAATTGTTGTAAATTCTGGATTATGTTTTATATCCATTCCTTCATTTCTAAAGATTCTCCCCATTTCATATACTTTATCATATCCACCAACTATCAATCTTTTTAAGTTTAATTCTGTTGCAATTCTTAAATACATAGGTATATCTAATGTATTATGATGTGTTATGACTGGTCTTGCTGTTGCTCCACCTGATATTGTATTTAATACTGGTGTTTCAACTTCTAAATATCCTTTTTCGTCTAATATTCTTCTTATTTCAGATATGATTTTACTTCTTTTTCTAAATGTTTCTTTTACTTCTGGATTCATTATTAAGTCAACATATCTTTGTCTATATCTTAAATCTACATCTTTTAGTCCATGGAATTTTTCTGGTAGTGGTCTTAATGATTTTGAAAGTAATACTACTTCTTTAGCATGTACAGATATTTCTTCTGTTCTTGTTTTGAATACAAATCCTGTTATTCCAATTATATCTCCGATGTCAAATGTTTTAAATGCTTTATAACTTTCTTCTCCTAAATCATTTATACTTACATAACTTTGAATTTTTTCATCACTATCTAATATTGTGCAGAATGATGCTTTTCCCATTATTCTTTTTGCTATTATTCTTCCTGCTACAGATACATCTTTTTTTGTTCAAATTTTTCGTAGTTTGCTTTTATTTCTCCTGCTGAGTTTGTTCTATTATATTTTGTTATTTCAAATGGGTTTTTTCCTTGTTCTTGTAATTCTTTTAATTTATCTTTTTCTTATTTGTATTAAGTGGTTTTCATCTACTTCTATTTCTTGATTTTGGTTATTTTGATTTTCTTGCATTTTACTCTCTCCTCTTTTTTATTACTAACATCAATAATTATAATGTATTTTTAGCTAAAAATCAAGTTTTCTATATAAAGAATTTTGATTTCTTACCACATTTGTGACATAATATTTTTTTTTTTGCTAATCTAATATTGTTGTTTTTGTTTAATTATGGAAAACTTTGTTATATAATAACAGAAAATAAAAGATGAAAGGAAAATAAAATGGGTAAATCAAAAGAAAATCAAGAAGTAGTTGTTCTTATCTAAGAAATAGCAAAATTTCAATTAACATAAGTGATGCTAAGACTAAAGGTTATACAGCTTGCTCTAGATGTAATCCCTAGTAATATAAAAAAAACAGCTAAATTCATAAAATAGCTGTTTTTTATGGAGCTTACAACGGAATCGAACCCGTGACCTCAGCCTTACCAAGGCTGCACTCTACCAACTGAGCTATGAAAGCATCTATTATGTATTATACTATATCTTTTTTTCTAATATCAATATATATTATATTATTATTTCATAAAAGCCAGTCAAAAGCTTTTGACTGACTTTTTATAGTATTTCTTATATTATTGTTCAATTTGTTTTTTAAACAATGATTTAGCAATTTCACCTATACCAGATATTTCTGGTTCTTCATTATCATTACAAGCTTTTACTATTCCTATTATACTTGCAACTAAATAAAGTCCTGATACTATATAGTCAAAAAATGGAATATTAAATGGAATAAATCCATATGCAACTCTTACTATATAATATATCAATGCTATTGTTATTGATTGAGCTGCACATATTTTTTTGTTCTTTTTTCACTGCCTTTCATCATTAAAACAATTAATCCACCTATAAGTCCAAAAATGTAAGCCAATACTGATTTTGTTTTTTCGTTATTCATGAATTTCCCCCTATACTAATTATGGGTTGTGTCATTACAACCCATATCTTATTTTTTTTTCTTCCATATAAATTTATACCATGAATACAAGTAAGCAATTATTGTGAATGGAAAAACCAAAATAGAATTTCTATTATATGTTATCGCCATATCAAAATTTCCATGTATTATTGATAAGAAAGCTCTTGTCATTCCACAATTAAAACATTCTTTTTTTGATATTAACTTATATATACATAGGTTTTCTAAAAAATTATTGTCTTTTATTGGTATACTATACAGAATTATTAATAACGCAACATTAACTAATAAGAAAATCTCAATTTTAGCTATTTGTGATTTTATTACCATCTTTATCTGTAAAGCTTCCTGTTATTATCATTATTAAATCAATAAGAGTCCAAATTCCACATCCACCTAATGTTATTAATTGTAAAATTCCTGTTCCAACTTTTCCTACATAGAATCTATGAACACCTATCCCTCCAAGAAATAAACATAATAATAATGTTGCTAGCCAATTTTTATCACTTTGCATAGCTTTTCCCCCCTTTCATTTGTATATAAAATACTTTTTAATTGTATATTTAGTGTCGATTTTTGTCAATAGTTTTTTCATTTATTTCACAAAAAAAAAGACTATGCAATTAATTAATATATTGCATAGCCTTTTCTGGATAATTACCGTCTTTGGTCTTTTTTGTGCTTGTCCATACCCTAAGAAATATCCGACTGCTGCCGGAATTACCCAATTAAGTGTTTCTTCCACCCAGTTGTCGACACCAATATAGTATCTGTAAGATGCAAGAATGGCGAAAACGATTACTGTCCAGCCAATAGTGTTAACAATCTGTTTTTTAGTCATAATAGCTCTCCTTTTCATTGTTCGGAGGTTTGCACCTCCGAAATTTTTACTTTTCAAAGGTGCAACAATACTGTTACATACATTATTATACTATATTTTAAATATAATTTCAACTCCCTACTGTATTACTATTGCACTAATTTTAAAAATAGAAAAACCATACGCCATTGATATTTCAATGTTTGTATGGCTTTTAGTATATTATTTGTCATTGGTGCCGTTGACATAGTTATCTACAACTTTTTTCGGCTCTCATAACGATTGATACAAATATCAATCAATTTACTAAAGTATCTCATAAATTTAATAAATTGCAATAAAATTATAACAAATTTATAAAAAATCATATCTTTACACATAAAAACACGGCTGGTTATAAGTTGTATAACCAGTCATGAAATGTTTAAGTTTCCTCCTTGTCATCTTTCCAAAATATAGAACAGTCATTATCAATAGACCACTTTGCAAGTTCAGGCTCTTGTTCTTCTCTAAATTCTTCATAAGATTTGTTACTAATTTCATCAAAACTAAAAGACTTATAAATTTTAGCTTTGTAGATTTCGTGCAATTTCTCAATCGGATATTGGCGAGAACTATATGTATCAAAAGCCCAGCCGTTGTTTACATAGAGAACATGCATTGTAAAATCTTTTCCGTCATCTTCTTCATCATCATGTGGAGAAAATTTCTTTATTGCAAGAAATTCTATGCAACCTTTTTTGCTAATTTACTTTTTATTTTTATCATTACCCAAGTGAAAAGAATAAGCTAATTCTTGCTACATAGAATCCCTCCTTTGAAATTTCTTCGTAGCTATTGGCTTTGGCTTTGCCATAAGTCCTAACCCAGTAGACTTAAGTTAAGTACACTTTACTTATTTTTGTAAAAATATGTTTTTAAATGACAGCTAAACAAATATAAAATTATAGTTCTAAATGAATAATATAAAAAATTCTGTAGAAGAAATAATTTTTAATCAATTTATTTATTGCTAAAATAAGAACTTTTATAATATTAAGAAGAAACCCCAGAGGTGTAAAAACACACTCTGGGGTATTTCTAATTTACGGATAGCTAAGATTATTCAACAATAGGCAGTGAGTAATCAATATCGCTAGGAATATTATCTTCCCACACATAAGAGTTTTTCAGAATGTACTCGTTATAAGAGTTAGCAGTTCTGTTTGCTCTCATTTTTGCTTGCTCTGCCCAGCTTTGCTTTTCTTCGTTGTCGCTGTCTTTATATTGTTCATAAGTAGCAACATCGGATTTATACGATGCGATCATAGAACGTGCAGTATCTTCGACCTGCTTTTTTGGTTTCATACTGATTTTCATCAGCTTTCTCTAAGCTATGAGTATAGCTATTCCAAACACTTCTACCTCCTGGAGTAAATCCAAAAAAGATGATAGCTCCAATAAGGATGACGCTGATGATTGCTACGATAATAGTTCCTGCTTTACTCATGTTAATTTTCCTCCTGTACTTTTAAAATAGGGTCATCTACAATATAAGGAATGTCGGAATAAATATATGTTCCTGTCCATTCAATATATTTGCCATCTGTGGTGAAGAAAAAGATACCATTATCATTTTCTCCATAGCTACCGTCAACATCGGCAAGCCAGTTATTTTTTTAGAAGTTTCACCAGCAGAATACTCATAATATTCACTGTCAGGTGTCAAGAAACTATTTAAAGATGAAACTTTTCCATCAATAACGTAGTTTCCAACTACACCAACACCTTCTAACATAAGAACAACATAGCCCAAAGGTTTTTCAACAGGACAAGGAAGAGACAAAGCCTTTTCTCTCTGACCATTTACCCAGTATGCTCTCCTAATTAAATTGTACCGTTCAAGAGAATAGTCGATATCTGTCGGAGTAGGTTGAGACTGTTGAAGGTCTTTAGTGATACTCTGCTGTTTTTCTACATCAGAAGTTTGTTCCTGATAGTCGCTATCGCAACCTGCAAGCATACAAAGGGTTATTGCTACTAGCAATAAAATAGAAACGATTTTCTTCATGTTTAATTCCTCCAATTTGTTGTATGATTTTTTATATGTAAAACTAACAGAATGTTAGTGTGCAAAAAGGAATATATATAAAATGGCTACTGCCATACTACTTTTATTATACTAGATATTTACATAAAAGTAAATAGATATGAAAACAGCCACATAGATTATCTCCATGTGGCTGTTTCCAATTACTGCGAGATGGTTAATCGCTAATTTTAAGAACAGGTTGTTCTACTTCAAACGGAATATCAGAATACAGATATGTTCCTGTCCACTCAATGTATTTTCCGTCAGGAGTAAAAAAAAAATACCTGCATCATTTTCTCCATAGCTACCATCTACATCAGCTAACCAATTTGCTCCAGTACTATTAGGATAAGTTGTATCTGGTGTTAAAAAACTATTAAGGGATGAAACCTTACCATCAACAACAAAATTACCTAATATTGCACCATTATCGGTTATCAAAATAACATAACCCAAAGGCTTTTCAATGGAACAAGGCAATGCCAATGCTTTCTCTCTTTGACCATTTACCCAATAGGCTCTCCGAATAAGATTATATCTTTCAAGAGAATAATCAATATCGGTAGGAGTCTGTTGTGCTTCCTCGAGATTTGCAGCCACCTCAAGCTGGCGAGTTTTATCGGTATCACTACAACCAGTCAATACAGAGATTGCCAAAACCATCATCAGTAACATAGAAACAATTTTTTCATTTTTAATTCCTCCAATTTGTTGTAAGATTTTTGTTTATATGTAAAACTAACAAGACGTTAGTGTGCAAAAAGGAATATATGTAAAATGGCTACTGCCATACTAAATATATTATACTATAATTTTACATAATTTTCAATTGATTTTTAAATGACAAATAGCGTGTTTGATGATATATTTGTAGTACTATTTAATTATGTAAGATTAGTTTTTTCTAATTTCCTAATGCTACCATTTATAAAAGTAGTGGTAACTTTAACAAATTCACATATAAATTCAAGTCTCTGTTTTAGACATTCTTCAAATTGTAATTCTTGTTTAATTATTTTCAATTTATACACCATCCTTTCGTTTGGATGATTTTAATATTGTTTTAGACAACAAAAAAATCAACCAGAATTATTTTCTGATTGATTTTTGTATCAATTCTGTTCTATTAGTTTGAACAGATACGTCATTGGTGCGTTAGCGGAGGACGTATTCGAAAAAAACACCTCGCTCAAAAGCACCTTATTATCCGTTTCAAAACCTGTTATAGCAATAGTTTCAAAGATACGTATACCCATATTGGTGTTTTTTGGTCTATCACTATATTTTTAATTTAACATAAATTTTTGTATTTAGCAAGGAAAATTTTACTTTTTAATAAATTCTCTGATTTTTTCTCAACAATTTTCTTATACCATATATTTTGATACTTTTATACTACTATCTTCTAGTTTTATATTCATATATTTAAACCTATCATTTTCAAATAATTTTTCTACTACAAATACTATGCTATATTTTGCTCTAGTAGCGGAAACATAGTATTTACAAGGAGAGTCTAAACTTGTTCCATTCTGCAAAAATTCCTTATATTTTTTATTTGGAAATATTGCTACTCTATCAAATGTCATTCCTTTGCATTGTCCAAAATTTAATGAATTATAATCTGTTTTTGTTCTTGCATCAAATTTTAATATTGTTGGTTTATAAATTTTAAAATAATTTTCAAAATCTTTTTTATCTAAAAGATATACTCCTTGATTTTTTTCTTTGTATATTTGGTCTGACTCTATTCTATTATTCTTATCATTACATATACTATTTGAAAACTCACATATTTCCTTTCCAAATCTTCTCGTTTTATTATTAAATAGTAATGTTAGTATACCTTTTCTTTCTAATTCTTTAAAAAGTCTATAAGATGTATTCCCGTTATTTTCTTATTCTTTTTTAGCATTATATGTAGTATAAGTTGATTGTTTAACATCTCCAACACATTGTATTTGTATCTTAGAATTAAAAAACAAATTTAATATTTCTATATCTTCTCCTGCTAAATCTTGTATTTCATCAATATAAATATGGGAATAAATATCTTCTAATCTTTGTATAACTTTACTATTTGAATTTACATTACTATCTATTGCAAATTCACTGACGGTATTAGATAAAATATTGTTAGTGAACATATAATGTTTCGGCGTTCCTCTAGAATTAAAATTAATATATCCATATTGATGATTAAAATCTATTGAGTTTATTATATTAATTTTATTTAATATTGAACTTTGATATGGTTTTACTAATTCTCTCAATAAAAATTGAAACCAAGACAAAACTACAACATTCTTATCTATTACTCCATTATTCTGTTTCTTATATTCTTTTTCAATCGCCTCAATTCCTTTGTTAGTATAAGTGGTAATTAAAATTTTTTATTCGTTGTCTTTGCATTTTCTATTACCTCTTTACATATATCGTGAGTTTTTCCAGCTCCTGCAGCAGCCATAATAACAATATTATTCAATTGCATCTAATATGTATTGAGGATATTTTATATTTTTATCATAGTCAAAAATCCTCATACTCCATTCTGTCTTATTATGTTCCATAAAGTTTTTTATTTCTTCGTAAGATTTTCCTTTCATTGAACCATTATTGGATATTCCATCTATGAAATCTTCAGAGATTTTACCATTTATAGTATTGGCTGCTAAAATACTAGGTTCTAATGTATTTAAAGTTTGATCTTTTTCATAACAAATTTTTATATTTTTTTATCCAGATATCCTTTATATTTTTGTATAATATTTTCATTAATATTACCATCATTATCTGTAACGATAGTTATATTTTTGTTTACTAATACAGCAATATCACAATATCTCTTAAAAGCTAATGCATTGACAGCAATAATGTCTATTCCATCATTAATCGGTAATTTATTATACTTATCCTTATATACTCTTTGTATAATTAAGTCATCTGCTGGTCCTTCAACTAAAATTACTTTATTTGCTAAAATAACTCTTAAAGTATCGAATCCAGGTAATTTTTTAAAATAATTCCTTGTATCGTCATCTAAATTTTGTAAACTATTCACATTTCCGTTATGTACTATATGTATATTTTGTAAATCCAACTTATTTGCTATATAACTACTATGTGTTGCAATAAAAATCTGTTTATCTTTGTTTTCTTCAATTTTAGAAATTAGTTTTGCCATATTGGTATAAGATAAATTGTTTTCTGGTTCTTCGATAATAAGTGTACTAACTGTATCTTTATTATTTTTCAATGCTAATTCTATCTTCATTGAATTTCTACTTCCAAATCCTATATTGTCAAAAGGTATATTATCAACTGCTATTTCGATGTCTTCTTTCCAATTATCAACATTTTCTTCTTTTAAATTAATACTTATGCTTTTTTCATTCAACTTTACATTTTGTTTTAATTTCGAATTTAATTCTTGAATATTTGGCATTTTATTAAAATTCATTATACTTTTTCTATATTCTGATCTAAGCATTACCTTATCTTCATTAGATAAAAATTGTTCCATATTCTCAGAAACAAATCTATTTAATAAATTATTATAATCTCTTTTGGATGCATCAATTGTTGCAACTTTAAATGGTAAGTACTTACTAGTAATGCTACATCCATGAAATCCGATAAATTCAATTTTATAAAATTCAAGTGGAATATCAAGTATTTCGCCTTCTTGTAATTTTTTCTTGTATATATCTGCATTATCTTGATTAAATTTATAATAAAATGCTATTCCTGGACAATCTTCTCCTAATGAATTATTCGTTCCTTTAAATTCTGAGTTTTCTTCTTTTTTACAATAAGCTTCTATCATTATTTCTGGCAATTCGGCATATTCTCCACTTGTTATATTTTTTATATAATTCTTTCTTACTTCATAATTAAAAAAAATTAGCTGTAATTTGCCTATCTATAAAATAGCCATTAATTTTGCCTGTTGTTATTAAATTTACAATCTCTAGAATGGTACTTTTTCCAGCATCATTTTCACCTACAAAAATATTCACATTATCATTTAAATATATAATTTTTTTCTTTAAATATTTTATAGTTCTTCACTTTTATTTTATCTATTACCATATTAATATATACTCCATATTACTTTTTATATTATGGTTCCACACTGTGGAACCACTCTATTCTTTATCTTCAAATTCTTCCTTTTTGTTTTTCTATTTCTCTTGCTAATTCTTCTTCAGTTGGTAAATATAATTGATATTTTGACGCAAATAAATTCTTATTATCATTAAGAACAGAATATTTTACTATTGTATCTTTTTTTGTCTGAACATAATATAATTCCTATTGTTGGATTATCATCTTCTGCTTTTATTTCATTATCATAATATCTAACATAAAAATCCATTTGTCCAATATCTTGATGTGTTAGTTTGTCCAATTTTAAATCAATTAAAACGAAACATTTTAGCACATAATTGTAAAACACTAAATCAATATAAAAATTGTCGCCATCTACATCAATTTCTTTTTTGCCTTGCTACAAAAGAAAATCCCCTACCTAATTCTAGTAAAAATTCTGATATATGTTCAAGCAAATTAGATTCTAAGTCTTTTTTCTAAAAATCTTCTGTCTTTTATATCTAAAAATTCTAAAACATAAGGGTCTTTAATAAAGTCTTGAACTTTCTCCTTTTTTCTCTAAAATATTTATTTCATTTTTTACTTCTTCTTTATGTTCTTCACTTGTTGATAAAAGCCTTTCATAATAAAAACTATTTATTTGCCTTTCTAATTGTCTAACACTCCAATTTGACTTTATTGTTTCTTCTAAATAAAAATTTCTTTTTAGCCTCATTATCTATATTCATTATTAAACGATTATGGCTCCAACTTAACTGGTTCCACAGTGTGGAACCACCTTTATATGTCAAGTAAAACTTTTTCATTTTCTTTAAACTGGGAACACTAAAACCTTGTCCAAATTCTCGAGTTAACTTTTCTGAAAACAATTTTAATATTTCATTTTGAGACGCCTCTAAATTATAGTTTTCAATTAATTCATTTATAGTAGAACCTATTTCAAAGTATAGTTCGACCATTTCAGAATTAATATTTTTCACAACATTTTGCTTTGTTTTTAATATTAAGTTATTTATTCTATCATAGTAATTTCCAAAGACTTGATTATTTTGTTCTATTAAATCAGCCATTCAATACCTCCTATTAATTAATGTATTCTAATATTTTTATTGAATTTAAAGGATATACTTTATTTTCTTCAAGCATTTTCAATGTTCTTTTTATTCTCTTTTCGTCTCTTAATTCTTTATCTGTCATATTTATTAATTCCTTTTTAGAAATCCATTTTACATCTAAAATTCCTTCTTTGTTAAATGAAATATTTTCTTCTAATAGTTCTGTTGTAAATGTTATTATTATCAATGTAGTATCTTCTATATCTTTACTCATTATTGGAAGTACATTCTTTAATCTAACTTTACATCCAGTTTCTTCAAATATTTCTCTAATAGCACCTTCAAATATTGTTTCTCCATTTTCTAAATGTCCTGCAGGAACATTCCATTTTCCATAACATTTCTTTTTTGCCTCTTTTACCATTAATATTTTATTGTCTTTTTCAATAATTCCTCCTACAATAATTTCCATTGCAATTTTCCTCACTAGATTTTATCCACATCTATTCCTAATTTTTTAAAATTCTCGTTGATTTTAGTCATATCTCTATACATACCTTGTTTTAATTCAAATCTGTAATTTTCTTTTTTCAATATTCAAATTTTCATCTTCTAATTCCCTGTCAATATCATAGGGTACTTTTTTATAAACTGAAATGAAATATAGGACGAATATTCTCTACTGCCGAATTCTCCTTCAATTATTAGATAATTACTTTTTCGTAGTTTCTAACACGTCACTATCTTTATTTTTATTCCTTATAACATCGAAAGCATTTCCTACACTTCCTACATTTATTATAGTTTTATTGTATATTTTGTCCATATATGGATGATGAATATGACCATATATTACAACATCTGCAATATCCTGAGATTGCGTATTTTTGCTTGGTAAAAACATTTTATATTTTGTTTCAATACTATCAACATTTAATATTGCTTTATTATTAACAGTAGGTGTTGCATGAAATAATCTTACTAAACTTCCACTCATATAAAATTCATGGCAAAATGGTAAATTTAATAACTATTCTATATCCTCTTTATTTATTATTGATTTATTTCATTTTATTCTTTTTTTGCTCTTGCTCATTCATTTCATCAATATTCTTATGTTCTGTTGAAAAATGAACATCACAGTTCCCTTTGTAATACTATTTCGCAGTTTGTTTATTAATGATATACATTCTTTAGGATGTACTCCTTTTGCTATTATATCTCCTAAACATATGATTTTATCTACTTTTTCTTTTTTCTATATCTTTTAGAGTTGCTTTTAATGCTTCTAAATTTCCATGTATATCTGAGATAATTGCTATTTTCATTATTTTATGACTTCCATTCTATTTTATTTTTTGTTTATTATTTTTTCTAAATTATAGTCTATTCCCAAAATATTCTCTTGCTCATCCACTTTTATATGCAAATTAAAATTGCGATTGTCATCTATTAATCCTTTTATAAGAAATTTATCTAATAATATTATATTCGACAATATTTTTTCCTTTTTCAACAATTCATCTATATCTATCCACTCTGATGTATTTTCCTCAAACTCCTGTGGTTCTCCTTCATATTCCTTAGTGATAAATTTGTCAAATATAAACAGCCTATCTGGATATTCTATTGTCATAATTCCTTTATATTTTAAATTTTGTATTTCTATTCCTGTTTCTTCTTTCATTTCTCTTATTGCTGTTTGTTTTGGGCTTTCTCCTTCCTCAATTTTGCCTCCAGGTATATCGTAATATCCTTCTTTTTTATTACCTTTTTTATATTTTGTTACCACTACTTCATTGTCTTTTTATTAAATAGCATCGTACTGCCTTTCTTATTGGCTTGTCCATAATATTTTTCTCCAATCCTATATATATTCTGAATCCCTTATATTTTTAATTATATCAATTCTTCTTTTACATCTAACCAATTATTTACTCTTACTATCCCTTTAGCTTTAAGTTCGTTATCAGTTAATTTTTTATTTCTAAATTCTGTAAATAATAACTTTTTTATCACAATTTTCTAAATTTGATACTCTATCATCAATTCCTATGTCATATTTTATTTTTTGTTTTGTCTGTCATAAATATAAAATTATTTGTATCTATAAAAGGAAGCCAATAATGTAAATACTCAAATTTATTTTTTAAATTAGTAGCTGCTCAATTACATCTTCTTTCCAAATATAAGTTGTAGCAATATAAACATCATATTTTTCATTTAATTCTTTGATTACTTCTATACAATTAGGTAATGGCTCAATATAGTCTCCATTATTATTTTTTATATAAATTTTTATATTTATATATTGTCTTAAATTCTTCCTCTTTTCCTTTTATTAAATCTTGTCTATATTGACTATGTAGTTTGTCAAAATCTACTTTTCCTAAAAATTCTATTAAATAATTTGAGAAATTCCCTACTACAATAACTTCATCCATATCAATCATAATAGTTTTTTATCCATTCTTATTTTCCTCCGTTTTAAAACTTGCTATAAAAACGTCGCAAATTTCGTATTTTCTTTATTTATATCATAAAATCCGTATAAAAACAATTATTTCCAGAAATTAATATAAAAGAGATTGCCACTTTTATATATAACAACCTCTTTGTATTATTATCTGTTTAAATTTCTATCCTTTTTTCTTTGTTTTAGTAATATCTTCTTGAGCTTTCTTCATTTGTGTTTCAATTTTTATAACTTCTTTAACTTTTGGTGTATCTTCTAAAATATAATTTGCTATTTTTAGATTTTTTCTATACTTATTTCGCTTAGTAGTACATTCATCTCGCTTTGCTTTATATTCCTTTATTAAGTTTTCATCTGTACAATTTCTTTGCTTATTTCTGTATTTTTGTCTTAAATTAGTAACACTTTCTATATCTTTTTCAGTTTGTGAAATATAATTTTTTACATCATCTACTGTTTTTATTTTTTCTGTTACAATAAGTCTAATTTCATTAGAATATCGTTGCATTTTTTTCTAACTTCTTGCTTCATTTCTGGAGATAATGGTTTGTAATTTTCTCGTTTTGGTATTAATCCTAATAAATGAAATAGTAATATAAAAAGTACATCAATTCCACTCATTTTACTAATATCTTTTAAATTTCCTTTATATTTATAAACTTTTATATTTTGTATAATTCTTTTTTGGTTTCATCAATTTATAATATTCATCTTGCACATAACATGGATTTTGAAAAACTCTTTCTGCAATATTTTTCGGCAAATAATTTTCTCCTAACTGATACATTCTTACTGCTTTTTTATCATTTGTTGAACGAATTGTAGGATATTTTCGATTATCATCATCGTTTATTATATAGCCTTTTTTATACATTGCCTTTTTAAATTGCGAATAGCTTACGCATATTTCCATTGCTTCGTACATAGCTTGTCTCATTAGATTATATTTGGTTGGCTCACCTCTTTTTTTCTGCAAAATATATATTTCTTGGTGTTTTCCCTCTTGGCTTTTCAATAACTGTTAGTTCATATTCTCTACATAGTTCATCTGATAACTCCCTAAAATGATAATAAGCACCTTTATTGCAATTAAACTTTTTTCCTGTAAACATATTAACTGAATTTACTACAAAGTGATTATGATATGTGCCAGTATTAAAATGTGTTACAACTATTACTTGATGTTCACTCCACATTTTTTCTGCCAGTTCTACTCCTATTTTATGTGCCAATTCTGGTGAAACCTCTCCAGTTTTGAAACTTTGATATGCATGATAAGCAATATTTCCTGTAGATTTATCAAATCTATTCTGTACTGTTACCATTTCTTCATAAGCTGTTTTTGCTTTACAGTTTACTCCTGTTACATGCATAGTCTTTTCATTTTTATAAATAGTTTTCTCATCATTTTCTGCATATCTCAAGACTTATTTTAAGTCTGAAAATGTTGTCTTTTCTGGATTTTTTGCATAGCTTATTCCTCGAGATATACTATCTTTAATTGCCCATATTTTTGTTGTTGCCATTGACATCATCTCCGTTTTTATAATTATAAATATCTAGAAAATCACTTTGCATTTTTGTTATTTTCTCTTTTATTTCTTCATCACTCATATAAGGAAACTCATTTTTTAATTCAATAATTCCATTGTAAATTTTACGAAGTTCTTCATCTGGTATTGAATAAATTTCTTTTTTGTAATCCAGATTTTCTCAAATAAGATGACAAATTTAAGTTGCTCTTTTTAGCATTCTTTTGTAATTTTTTTCTTTTCATTTTCACTCACTCTAACATTAATTCCTATTGTTCTATTTCTCATAATTTTTCACTTCCTTTTTGATAAATTTTCATTGTATTTTTTATAAAATTTTCTCAAAAATTTCTAATTTCTTATTCAATTTTTAATTTCATAAGGTAGGGGTTATAGGGGATAAAAATCCCCTTTCAGCGTAAGCTGTCGGTTTTGTGGCAATACAAATCCTATGCTCGCTACACTTATAGACATCAAATTTGTATATACATTTAGTTCTGTAGTTATAGTATCAATTTCTTATACATAAATTAATTCCTTTAATACAATTTCTTCTGCTTCATTTTTAAAATTGTTCATCATTCCTACCCAATATAATTGATTAGTATTTTTCATTTCTTCTGTTAATTTATTTTCCTTTTTTAATTGCTCAACTATAAGGTCAACTCTTACTTGTGCTGTTTCTTGTATTTCTTTTAAATGATTATTTAATATTCCGTTCATAAACATTATTGTATATTCTGCTTTCTTATTTTCTTTCAAAAATTTTAGTCTTAATCTTCCGTATTTATTTAAAGTAATTTTTTCTTCTTTTTCTAAAACTAAATTAGGAATATAGTAATCGCCAACCTTTGTATATTCAATTCCATATTTATTGTCAATATTGTTTTCTTTTAATTCTTTACTTTCCATTTTCAATTCCTCCATTTACTAAATTTTTTAACTAACCTTTTGTCGTTCTTTGACTCTAATTGCTCCAACAATTCTATTTGCTTTTTTCTGTGGGAACTTTTTATCATCTGTAACTAGTTCAACTAATTTAAAAAGCTTTTCTCCATTTTCATTTATTTCATCTATCGTAAGATATTTTTTCTGATAACCTTTCTTTGGTTCATCTAATCTTGCAATCTCGTAATAAGATACTTCATAATAATCATTTAATTTGTCGATATAATCTTGTAATTCTTGCTTGTCCATCATAATTGTTGTTCTAACATCTTTACCTTTTTCATCTGCAATAGTCATATCAAACATTCCGTTTTGCATTAATTTATATACTGCTTCTATAAATGTTTTTCTTAATTTCATATTGACCAATTTGTAGTTTCCTTTTTTATCTTTTTCTATAGTAATACCTTCAAAAACTTTGATATAAATTCTTGCTTTTCTTCTTTGCTTTTATTGTTCCATTCTGCCATTAGCATATCGTAAAATTTATTAGAACGAATTAACTTTTCTTTTTCTACATCTCTATCTGCCATTAAATGTTGTGGAGAAAAAGTTTGCTTATTCAAATCAATGGCTTCAATTCGCTTTTGTTCAAGCAAATTTAGCTTTTCATCAACTTCTTTATATTCTTTTGAAAATTCCTCTACATTAACAATTTCTTTTAAATATGCTTCTTTTATTCTGTTCTTTCTACTTTGTAATGATTATTTCTTTATCTAGTTTGGCTGTATTTCGTTCTTTCTTATCTGCTAAAACAGGATAAAAGTATTTCTTTACTGTCATATCATATTCAATTAAGTCCATTATCATTGGCATAACCTGTTCTTCAATTAAGTCTTCACGAAGATAAATTTTACAATCTGTACAATGGTAATACATATATTTTTTCTTTTTACCACCAGTTCCTTTACATTGCATTATTTTGCCACATTTTGGACATATCATCTTCTGCATAAATATATAAACTCTATCTCTACAATATGCTCTTTGATTTTTCTCTTTTTGAATTTGAACATCTTCAAACATTGCTCTTGTTATTATTGGTTCTACAACATTAGGATATATTACAGGCTCTTTTCCTTGTTCTTTTGCAACTCTTTTAAATCTTTCATAATCTCCTACATAAATTCTGTTATTGATTATTTTTTCGATTTTAGAATCTTTCCATTTCATTGGACTTAAAACCTTTTCTTCGTTTAGGATATTAGCTATTGTTTGATAACTTTTGCCTTGTAAATATAGATTAAATATTCTAATAATTATATCCTTTTGTAGTTTCATCAATTATCACTTTCTTTGTCTCATCTCTTTTTGTAACCTATGGAACAAGTTCCGTGGTATATGTCCACATTTTATAGCACCTGTTAGACCGAATTTTGTTCTTTCGCTTACTATTTCAATTTCTAATTGTGATAAAACAGTTAGCATACGGACAAAAAATCTACCGATTAGCTGTACTAGTATTTACATCATCGCGGTCGCAAACAAGATAGCAATGATGTGTTTCTAAATCTGATATTAATACCTCTAAATCTCTTACAGACCTTGTAACTCTATCTAATTTATATGCAATAATATAATTGATTTTATCTGCTCGCATATCTTCTAGCATCTGCTGAAAAGCTGGTCTGTGTTCCATATCTTTGGCTGATATTCCTGCATCCTTATAAACTTTGTAAATCTTATAGTCCTTATACTCACAAAGTTGTTTTAACTTTTCCTCCTGTTCTCCTAAACTAAATCCTTCCCTTGCCTGATCTTCTGTACTTACACGAATATAAATTCCTGCAACTTTTCTTTCTTCATTCATTACAACATTACCTCCTTCTTTTAATGAATAGTAGAAAGACACAAAAAAGTGCCACATAGCATATCAGCTTAGCTATTGACACTTTAAAGTTTTTATTTATTGTTTTAACTATCTCTATTTTTCTTTTAAATATAATTAATAAATCAATATAGTACATTGTTAAAAAAACTCTAAAATATCAGATGCCTTGCTTCTCTATGTTATGTATTCATTAAATTTTGATAGTGGATATTTATTTTCCAAACTATCTATGTAAAAAGTAATCTTGCTCATTAAAGAATAAGTACAGTTTATCTTTAATAATTACTCTGTGTGGCTCTACATACGCTAAATTAGTATGTTCCACAATTCTTAAGGTACCATTGATAATTTCTGGTTTAACCTTTTTCATTTTGCAAGTCCATTCAATTTTAGAGAGTAATTCTTTACTCATATTGATTTCTTTTTTAATTATATGTAACATAATACCACAAAAACCTCCTTTTTTCAATATTTTGGGTCAAAAAAAGACCGTTTCTTTTGAAACGGTTTAAGATTTTTGTGTTCATCAAAATTTTGTTGTCTTGAAATTAAGTTGTATCAAGGCTTTCAAAAAGCTCGACGAAAACTCGTCTTGGTGCGGATGAAGGGACTTGAACCCCCACGTCGTTGACACTGGTTCCTAAGACCAGCGCGTCTGCCAGTTCCGCCACATCCGCATATTTACTTGACAAATGTTATTTTAGCACAATACTAATTACATTGTCAAGTATTTTACCAAAAATATTTAATTTATTTTATTCATAATTGAACATTTTTATGACTATTATTTTATAAACATAACTAAAACTCCACCCATCACACACACAATTGTTCCAAGCATTTTTAGTCCTGTTGTTGCTTCATTTTTATCCCCAAAACTAAAATATTTTTTAGTAATTAAACGAGCATCATATATCATTATTACTCCTGCTAAAGCTATTAAAGCACCTATTAATCTTCCTATTATTTGCCACATTTTTATCTACATCCTTTTAAATTTCTATTCTTGAACTAAATTTTTCTTTTACTAATTCATTTAGTTTTATATTTTTTTCTTTTTCAAGTAATGGATCATCTGCCATAATTTCCATTGCTATTTTTTGAACCTTTTTCAAGGTTCCCATATCTTCAAATAAATTTGCTATTTTAAATTCAGGTATACCATGTTGTTCTGTTCCAAAAAAGTCTCCTGAACCTCTTAATTCCAAATCTTTTTCAGATATTATAAATCCATCATTTGTTTGGCACATTACTTTCATTCTTTTTCTTTTGTTGTTTTTCCATTTCCTTCAAATTTTAAAATACAATATGATTGATATTCTCCTCTTCCAACTCTTCCTCTCAATTGATGTAATTGTGCAAGTCCAAATCTTTCTGCATTTTCAACTACCATAATACTCGCATTAGGTACATTTACTCCTACTTCAATTACTGTTGTTGATATCAGTATTTGTATTTCTCCATTTTTAAATTGTTCCATTATTTCATCTTTTTCTTTTGCTTTCATTTTTTTTCCATGTAAATATGCTACCTTGTAATTGCTAAATGTTTCGTTTTTATATTTTTCTTCTAATTCAATAACAGATTTTAAACCTAATTCTTCATTTTCTTCAACTAATGGACAGACAATATATGCTTGTCTTCCTTCATCTATTTAAGCTTTTTTACAAATGTATTTACTCTTTCTGTCATTTCTTTTGTAACTGCAAATGTTTCTATTTTCTTCCTATTTGGTGGAAGTTCGTCTATTATTGATATATCTAAGTCTCCATATAATATTAATGCTAATGTTCTTGGAATTGGTGTTGCAGACATTGCTATTATGTCTGGATTTTGTCCTTTATTTGAAATTGTTGCACGTTGTTTTACTCCAAATCTGTGTTGTTCATCTGTTACTACTAATCCTAAATTTTTAAATATTACATTTTCCTCTAGCATTGCATGTGTTCCAATTAATATATCAATTTCTCCATTTTGTAATCTTCCCAAAAGTTCAATTTTTTTCTTTTTGGTTATGCTTGATATTAATAATTCACACCTTATTCCAAATTGATTTAATATTGATTCAAAACTCTCTAAATGTTGATTTGCAAGTATTGCTGTTGGTGCCATTATTGCTACTTGATATCCAGATTTTACTGCTTTATATGCTGCTATCATTGCTACAATTGTTTTTCCTGAGCCTACATCTCCTTGTAATAATCTGTTCATTGAATGTGGACTTTCCATATCATTATCAATTTCTTCTAATACTCTTAATTGCGCTTTTGTTAAATTAAATGGTAATTTATTTATAACATCAGACATTTTTACATTTTTATCAAATTTTATTCCATTTCTATCTTTATCATAATTGTTTTTTAATTTTAATAATGCTAATTGTGTTATTAAAAGTTCTTCAAACACAAGTCTTTCTCTTGCCTTATTAAAGTCTGAAAATTCATGTGGAAAATGTATTCTTTCTATACATGTATTTATATCTAATAAATTGTTTTCTTTTTAATACATATTCTGGCAATGTTTCGTCTAATTTTCCAAGTACTTCTGTTAATCCATTTTCCATTATTTTTCTTAATGTATTTTGCTTTAGTTCATATGTTAATGGATAAATAGGTATTATTTTTCCTGTGTTTTTACTTTGATCTATTTCATCATAAACAGGTGAATTCATTTCAATTCTATTTCCTTTTTTTGGCTACTTTTCCAAAAAATCTATATAATCTTCCTGGTGCAAATACACTTTTTAAATATCCTTGATTAAACCATGTTATATAACATGTTCCTGTTTGATCTTTTACTATTAGTCGACTTATTACCATCTTTCCTTTTCTATATTCTGAAATTTTTCCTGTTGGCATTGCTTCTATTAAAACTTCTTCTCCATCTTCACATTCATATATATTTTTTGGCTTGCTTCTGTCTTCATAGTCTCTTGGATAATATGTTATTAAGTCTTTTAATGTATATATTTTTAGTTTATTTAATAATACTTCTCTATTAGGACCTACTCCTTTTACATATTTTATCTCTTTATTTAAATCTACCATTTTTATGCCTTTTCTTTTTTGAGTATATTTTACTATATAGATTTTTAAATTTCAAGGTTTTAAATTAGAAAAATGGAATTCTAATAATTGAATTTCTTTTATTTCTTAGTCATGATATGTATATTTTCAACTTTTGCATTCATTTCTCTTGAAATAATATTTTGAATTTGAGCAATCTCCTCACTTTTTAAGTTATCATCTTCAACCACAACACTCACACTATCAGTATTTACAAAAATTACACAATTAGAAAATCCTTTTGTTGTTATTAAATTTTCACAAACCATTATTGCATTTTTCTCTTTATTTACATTTGTAATTTCTTGTGTTATTATAGCTTTTTGTTCTTCAGATACATTTGAATTATTAAGCATTTCTTTATATGTTTCTAATGTTTGTGAATACATTGTATCTCTTTGTAATTTTGATTCTTCATAATAATCATTAGATTTATTAGTACTTTCCGTTTTGACTATTTCAGTACTTGTTTCTGTACTTTGTGTTGATTTTGTCTCTAATGTCACATCATTACTACTAACAAATTGTGCATCTCCTAAGTTCTCATCTTCAGAATTTTCCGTTTGAGTTTCTGCTACTGTTTGGATATTATTTGATTCTGTTGATACATAATTCCAATATCCTAATCCAACCAACATTAATGCGAGTACATATATCGCTGCTGTACCTGTTTTAAATTTAATTTTTTTTAAATCCATATTATTTCTCCTCCATATAAAGAATTAAATTCTAATAATATGCCCTCTTCTAAGTTGTAATCAGTTTTCACTTAATTTTTCATCTCAAATACTTGTATTTTATGTATTGCCAGACCTGTAACCGCTTCTACTGCACTAACTATTGATGACTTTATATTTGCATTTGAAGCTCCTTGTGCTGTAATTATAGCTCCTTCAATTACTGGCATTATTAATTTTTCTGTTATTGGTTTACTAGTTCCATTTTCATCTGTATATACAATTTCTCTTTTTGTCTCAGTTTCTGTACTATTTTTAGTTCCTCCATCTCCGTCATTTTCTTCAGTTTTATTTTCTGAATTTGTTTCATTATACATTGCTACAACTTGACTACTTTCAGAATATTTTAATAAAACTTTTACTTTTCCTACTCCATTAATTGTTTCTAAAATATTTTTTAATCTCGTTTCTAAATCATCCGTATTTTCACTAGTTGATACTTGACTTTCAACATTTCCAGCTAATACTTTTCCTGTAGTATTTGTATTTTTCTTTTCATCTTTTGACCACATATTATTTATTATTAATACTGTTATAATTAATATTATTATAAATGCCACAATATTCTCTATTTTTTTCTTTTGATCTGTCTGTTCTTCTCTTTTCTTAAATAATTCTTTTAGCATAAGCATTCTCCTTTTAAAATTATTTTATAATAATTTTGATTTTATCCTCACTTATCTCATATTCTTCAATTATCTCTTGTTTAATCTTTGAAATTTTTTCTCATCATCAACATTTTTTACTTTTACATCTATTGAATGTATTCCAGCATTCTTCTTAGTTGTATCTAATTCTGCATCTATAGTACATTTTATTATTTCTATTCCTGCGTTTTTGAATTTTGATTTTATATTATTTTCTAATTCATCTAAATATATTTTTTCTAATCTTGCATCCATTGATGATTGTTCTACTTTTGTTGATGTTGTAATATATTTATCTAAATCAATTTCACTAAATACTAGTTTTTCTTTATTTTTTATAATTGGTGATATTATATTAAATAATACATAAACACCTATTACCATTTGAACATATTTTTTATTTTTACATTTGGTAAAATAAGTTCTAAAATTGTAGCAATTATGACTGCTAATATAACTTGTTCTGCCCATGAACTCAAAAAAAAAAAATTTATCATCTATACATCATCCCACTATTCGAAATTTTTATAACTAATGTTATTCCAACTATTAACATTACAGATAATGAACATAATATTCCTAATAATAGTTTAAATACTCCTCCCATTTCGTCTAATACTTTTACTATTTTATCATCTGCTATTGGTTGGACTACTGCTGATGCTAAACTATACATTATGCACATTGTTGCAATTTTTATAATAGGTGTTATACATATTCCTATTACTATAATTACTCCTATTAGTCCTATTGCATTTTTTAATATAATTCCACATCCTAATACACTATCTACAACATCACCCAAAACTTTTCCTACAACTGGTATTATCGTTGAAACTGCCGATTTTGCTGTTTTGGCAGTTATTCCATCAACACTACTACTTAGTGTTCCCTCTAATGATACAACACCAACAAATATTGTTAATACTATTCCTAATACCCATACAACACTTGATTTTAGAAATTTTGATAATTTTTCAATTTGCATTTTTTCTGAAATTTTTGAGATTATTGAAAATACTACTATTATTAAAACTATTGGAATTAATATATTTTTTATTAAATTTGCAATAAAATTTATAGCAAATAATATAATTGGTTCTAATAATGATGTTGTTGCTATGCTTCCCGTATACATCAGTAATGTTAATAATAGTTGCATTAATACATTTATAAATCCAACTAAATCATCTGCTGTGTTTTTAACGATTTTTATTATTTCTGTAAAATTTGACATTATAAGTGTTACAATTAATATGTATTGAACAAAATAAATTATTTGAGATATATTTTTATTTTCTAGATTATCTGTTACTGATTTTAAAATTCCATGAATTACAATTATTACTAATATACTGATTAATGTTTTTAAGCTTACTGTTATTTCTTTTCCAAACATTTTAAATATTTTTTGATATAATGTTTTATTATCTACTTTTTCCTTGTATTGCTTGATTTAGCATATCCCCTAAATTTACATCTTCAAGAAAGTCTCCTGTATATTTGTCTGCTTCTTTTTATAAAGCTGTTTATATTAAATTTTTCTTGTGTATTATTCATTATTTCATTTTCTGTATCTGCAAATACTTTAGTTGGTATAATTATACTTATGAATATAATCATTATTATTATGTATTTTTTTAATTTTCTAAAATTATATTTTTTTCTATAACATCTAAATGTTAATATTGATTCATTCATTTTTTATTTCATTCCTTTTCTCTTGTTCAAATCTAAATTGAAAAATAATTAAATTTTGTCAAGCAAAATTGTAATTATTTTTTAATTCATGGTAAAATTTCTATAACTAATTCCAATAAACTCGTTATAATTGGTATTGACATTGCAATAATTATTACTTTACTTCCTATTTCTATTTTACTTGCTATTGCTTTTTCTCCTGCATCTGAACAATACTTACAGCAAATTCTGTTATAAATGCTATTCCTGTAATTTTTAGTAAAATACTTAGAAAACTTTTATTTATATATGTTTTATTTGCCAATGATTGTAATAAATTAATAATTCCTGTTAGTTTTTGAATTGATAATACTAATATTAATACTCCTGCTATCATTGATACATATATCGCAAATTCTGGCTTATATTGTTTTAGAATTACAATTATTATTAGTGCAAGTAAACCTATTCCTATTATTTTAATTACATCTGTCATATTTTCTTCTTATTCCCTTCTATTTGGAATTGATTATAAATCAAATAATGTTCTAACTGTATTAAATAATGAACTTATTTGTTGAATAACCATTGATAATACAATTACAAGTCCAGCAAGTGTTGTCATCATTGCTTGATCTTCTCTTCCTGCTCTTACTAATACTTGATGCAATACTGCTACTAAAATTCCGACTGCAGCAATCTTAAATAATAAGTTTATATCCATAAAAAACATCCTTTTCTTTTTTCCCTAAAGGCAATAGTAAAAAATTGAATTTATTTCAAGACAATACACATTTCAATTAAATTAATATAATTACAAAGACTAGTCCTACAACTACTCCTAATGTTTTATACATTTTTTGATTTTTTTCTTTCTTGCTTCTTCAGCTTTTTTCTATTTGCATATTTAAAAAGCTTTCAGTTACTTCAATCTCATTTACTTGACTATCTGCATCAGTTTGTCCTAAGACTTTTCCTAATTCTTTTTTAAAATATCTTTGTCTTCTTGTGTTATACTTATATCTGCTTCTTGAATTGCGTCCATCCAAGAATATTTTACATTTTCAAATTCTAATTTATATGTCATGTTTTCAAATATCTCTTCAATTTTACTTGATTTTTCTTGTGATATTTGATTAAAAATTTCTGTCAATGGCTCATATGTAAATTTTATTTTTGTTTTTATTATGTTTAAAATATTTTTAAATTGTCTTAATTCTTTTACTCTATTTTCATACATTTTTGAGATTAAAATTCCAATTCCTGTCGATAATGAAAATATCACAAATAATAATATTGTTTTTACGCAATAATACATTTCGAATCTCCTTTCTGCTTAGAATTTAATTGAATTATTCTTTCAAATATATGATTATTTATTAATTGTGCCATCCATGGATTTTTACATACATCTTCTATATCATTTCCATGTGCTGTGAAAATTCCTTTGACTCCTGAACACATTACATAATTTATTGCTTCAATGTCTTCTTTACTTCCTATCTCATCACATGCTATAATTTGTGGTGCCATAGAACGTACTAATATTCTCATTGCTTCTGGCTTTGGAACATTGTCTATTACATCTGTTCTTATTCCTATATCATTTTGTGGAATTCCTTTATATATTGCTGCAATTTCTCCTCTTTCATCAACCACACCTATTGTCTGTCCTTTAAATCTTCCGAATCCATTACTTAAGTTCCTTATTATATCTCTTAATAATGTTGTTTTCCACATCCGTGGTGGTGATATTATTAATGTGTTATATATTGTGTTTGTTTCAGAATTTATTATATTTGACATTACTTTTTGACTACATCCAATTTGTTGTCTCGCTATTCTAATATTTAAACTTGATATGTAATTTATATTTATAACCTGTCCATTTTCTATTACTCCGCTTCCTACTATTCCTACTCTGTTTCCTCCTCTTATTGTTATAAATCCTTCACATATTTGTCTTCTATAAGAATATATTGAGTTTTCACAGATTTTTTCAAATGTTTGTAATAGTTCTTGCTGACTTACTATGTATTCTGCTAATACCGTTTCTGGTCCAATTTTTTAGACATAATCGTTTATTGCTTCTTAATCGTATTTCTTCTATTTTGTTTTCTTCTGTTCCTATATTTGATATTATTTCTTTTCTTAATGTTATTGGGAAATATTCTAACACTATTTCTAATTCTGACACTTTTTCCTCCTTTTTTTATAAATATTTTTTTTACACAACAAAAAAGAACATATATTATATATATATGCTCTTTCTTTATATTTTAGAACTAATTATTAATTTTTTTTACATATCCCAGTTATGATATACATCCATTACATCATCTAATTCTTCAAGTCTTTCAATTAATCTTTCCATTTTTTCAGCTCCATCATCATCTAATGAAACTGTTGTTGTTGGAACCATTTGAACATCTGCTTCTAAGAATGTTAATCCTGCTTGTTCAAGTTTTTCTCTAACTTCTGAGAAATTTGATGGGTCTGTAGTAATTTCATATACATCATCAGATGATGTGAAGTCTTCTGCTCCAGCATCTAATGCCAACATCATTAATTCTTCTTCATCCATATCTGTTGATTCTTTTTCAATTACTATTACACCTTTTTTGTTGAACATATATGATACACATCCTGATGTTCCTAAGTTTCCACCAGCTTTATCAAATACATGTCTTACATCTGAGGCTGTTCTATTTCTGTTATCTGTGTTTGCATTTACTATTACTGCAACTCCACATGGTCCATATCCTTCATATGTTATTTCTTCATATACAGCTGTGCTTCCTTCTCCTGATGCTTTTTTGATTGCATTGTTTATTGTATCATTTGGCATATTTGCTGCTTTGCATTTTGCTATAACATCTTTTAGTTTTGAATTTCCTGCTGGATCTGGTCCTCCTGCTTTTACTGCTATTAATAATTCTCTTCCTAATTTCGTGAATACTTTTCCTCTTGCTGCATCTGCTTTTCCTTTTTTTTTGGCTTGTATATTATGCCATTTGCTATGTCCTGACATCTCTAATTCCTCCTATTTGTAACTTAATGCAATTATTATAACACATTATTTTGTTTTTGTGTAGATGTTTTTGTTATTTTTTATATTTATAGTAAAAAATAATTTATTTAAAAAGAAAGTAATCTACATATAAATTATATAGGTTACTTTCTTTGCTAAAGAATTTCTCTATTTATTGAAATAAGAATTTTATACTATATTTTCACCTTTATCAATTTATTCTTCGCCATTATACTTAAAATAAAAATCTTCTTCCTGTTAAATATGGATATTTTCCTTCACGTTCTTCAGCAAGTTTATAGCAAAGTTCCTGAGAATAATTTGCCATATTTAATCCATGTTCTGGGAAATATAAATAAAAATAAATTCTAAGTTCATTAGGCAAAAACTTCCATTCTTTTAACTCTTTTTCCGATAAAAACCTCTTTTCCAATTCTGGGATATATTCATTAAAAAATTCCCGAATCCACTTAAGTTGTTCTTCCAAATCTGTAAAAGTTAATTCATCAAATTCTTTCCGTTTTTTAGCTAACTCACATTTCACTTTTTCAATATCTTTTTGAGTAATTTCTTTCATCCCAAATGCCTCCTAACAATTGTTTTTAGAGATTTGCTGATTAAATATCTTTGTTACCATTCGTATAACTATAAGGAATTATAACATTATTTATATAACTTTTCAATATCTAGTAACTATTTATATAATATTATTTAATTGTTTAAACTTTATTCTCTCCAAAAAATTAGAACAAGATTTGAGTTCTGCATTGCCTTGCTCTTTGTCCCATATTTTAGGCTAAGGTTTTCCTCTTTAAATATATCCTACTTCAATATTATTTGCAAATATTAGGCTAGGATTTTCCTCCTTTTAATCTTTTATTATTAAATAATTTTAATACTATATATCCTCTAAATAACTACATACTCTTTATTTGACTTAGTTAATGCTTCACAACCGCCTTTGGTAATTAAAACTGTATCTTCAATTCTAATACCAAATTTTCCTGGAATATAAATACCAGGTTCATCTGTTACAACCATATTTTCTTTTAGTGCATTTTCAGATCTTGTACTAATAATTGGTGATTCATGAATGTCTAATCCAACTCCATGCCCTAAAGCATGTATTAAATCATAATTATTTAATCTAAAATCATTGTCTACCATTTTAGCCAACATTTTAGTACTATATCCTTCTCTCATATCATTTAATGTTTGAACTTGATTTTTTAGTACTAAATCATATACTTTTTTTTTCATTTCTTCTGGTATTTCTCCCACAAAAAATGTTCTTGTCATATCTGAACAATATCCATCAATTTTACATCCCATGTCTATTGTTATAATATCTTTTTCTTGTATTTTTCTATCTGTTGGAACTGCATGTGGTTTTGAAGAATTTTCACCAGATGCAACTATTGTGTCAAATGATGTTCCTTCTGCATTTTTATAATAGTAATCATCTATTTCTCTTGCAATTTGCTTTTTTCTGTCATACCAGGCTTTATATATCCTAATATATATTCAAAACAGTCATCTGTTACTTTACATGCTTTTTGTATAGATTCAATTTCTTCTTCATCTTTTATCATTCTCTGTTTTTCTATCATGTTTTCTGTTTCTACAAAATTGTTTATTTTAAATCTATGCATATATTCTTTGTATTTTGCATATGTTACATAATTTTCTTCAAATCCTACATTTTCGCAAAACATAAAGAAGTTTTCATAATCATCTATTGATAATCCTCTCACATCATATACAACTATTTCATCAAATAATGTTAATGTATTATGAACATCTCCAATATATCTTGAATCTGTTAAAAATATATTTTCTTTTTTTCTTGTTACTAATAATATTCCTTCTGCTTGTATATTAGTTAAATATCTTATATTTACTGGATTTGATACTATCATACCTTGCAAATCCATACTCAATAGTTTGTTTCTCAACCATTGCATTTTTCTATTCATTCAAATTCAATTCCTTTCAATACATTTATACTGCTTTTTATATGTTCCTAATGTGAATATTACTAAAAGTGTTTTTAATAATATATCAAATGGTACAAATATACTTATAAATGTTGCTATTACTATAAATGGTCCAAATGGTATATATTCATTTGATTTTTTTTTATTTTGGTAACTATTAATATTATTCCTAATATTGCTCCTATTAGAAATGACATTGCTGATATTGCTAAAATATTTGATACTCCAAAATATAGCCCTAATGCTCCCATTAGTTTTACATCACCAAATCCTAATGCTTCTTTTCCATATATTAAACTTCCTATTAATGTTATTGCTAAAAAATATTCCACCACCTACTAACATTCCAAGTAACATATCTACTGTTATTGCTACATTTGACATCCCATATAAAAATGCTATTATTAATCCTATTTCAAACATTGTTAAATTTAATCTATTTGGTATAATTTGTTGTCTATAATCTATTACAAATGCTGATAATAGCATTGGTGTTAAAATCAAATATTTTATTAAGTTTAAATTTTCTACCAGCGTTTTCTGTACTCCATACCTATATAATATTGCACAATATAATATAGCTGTAATTAACATTAATATATAATTTGGTTTAAAGTTTATTTTGTATTCTTGGAATATTTCTTTTGAGAATACTTTTTTTGTATTCTGGTAATCTTTTTATTCATCCAGTCTACAAATTGACCTAATAATAAGCCTAATATAAATATTCCTATAAAAAATCCTATGTGTGTATCATTTATATACATTTTTTTTTCTTGTATGGATTATTTTAATCCATATCTCCTCCTTTGTTTATTTTCTTTAAATATTTTTTCTTTATAAATATTTCTATTGGTCTTTTTTACTTTTGTTAGCCATATATCTTTTTTTCTGCTATTGGTTCTATCAAGATTGTAAACATTTTGCATCTATTTCCACCTAATACATCTGTAAAGATTTGATCTCCTACTACTGCAACATTTTCTGGCTTTTCTTGTAATTCTTTTTTGTGCCTTTAATAATCCTGTTTTTAATGGTTTTTTTGCAAAATAATTATATTTTATTTTTAGTTTTTGTGATACTTGCTCTACTTTGTCTTTCTTATTTGTGTTTGATACAATATAAAATTTTATTCCATTATTTTTTAGTTGCTCTACCCATTCTACAGTTCCATCAGGCATATTTCTATCATAATCTATTAGTGTATTGTCTACATCTAATATTAATGCTTTTATATTATTCTTTTTTTAAAAATTTTATTGATATTTCTTTTACATTGTTAAAATGTGCTTTTGGATATAGTATCAATTTTTTTCTCCTTGTACTTTTTTTTCAAATTATATAACAATATTCGTAAAGTTGCAATACTTTTACTGTTCATCCTGAAGATTTTCTTTTGATTTTGGTATCTCTAAATTTTTTCCAAGTTGTTCTGTTTCATCAATGATTCTATCTATTAGATTTCTAGCAAATTTATTTTGTATTGTTTTTGGTGAGTTTTGATATTTTTCAAGTATTACACAATCCTCTGCAAGATTTGTTTGATTTGGTGTTTTATGTTCTGGGTCTAATTCTAATCCTGTTGGTCTTGCACATAAAATTCCTCTTCTTACAGCTCCTTGTAAATCACAAAATTCTTTTCTATATGCTTTTGATTCTAGATATTTTATATAGTCAGCTCCTCCAGATGATAATAATAAATTTTTGCATTTCTATATAATTTGTGACCAGCATAATTAATTGGTGTTATAATGTCAAAATCACTAGTTTCAAATCTATCTATGTCTTTTTTCTCCCCTACAGATACTCTATAATAATTTCTCCAATTAAATTGTACTGCTCCCATTTTGATGTTTCTTATTCCTGCATTAACTAATGCTTCTTTGGTCTCTTTTAATGTTGCCCCTGTTCCTACATTATCATCTAATAACAATACCTTTTTTTTCCTTCTTCAAAAGGTCTTTGACTTGATGTTAGTTCTCTTACATCAACATGATCTAGTTTTGTAGCTTCTTCTACATATTTGCTTTTTAATAAATTTGTATAATCATAACCATACATTGCTTTTAACATTGGTCCTATATATATTCCACCATATCCAGGTGTTACAACTTCTACTTTGTCTGGGTCTTTTTGCTTGAGATAATGATTTTGCAAACATATATAATATTGCTTTATTATCCATTTCTATTGGTCTTTGTTCTGAGTTTTCATCTCCACCAGGTAATCTATTACCAAGATCTACTTCTATACAATTATTTCCTTGTAAAAGTATTAATATATTTCTAATATCTTCTTCTAAACATTTTTGTGCTTGGATTAATTGAATTAATTGATTTCTTGTATCTTTTCCTTGTACTTTATATTTTATATATTTTTCAAAATTTTTAAAATACACCTTTGCAGAGCAATTTAGCATATTTTCTAATATAACAAAATTTCTTTTTGAACATTCTCTTGTTAATAAATGTTGCAATTCTTCTCTACAAATTGCAAGTTCAGACATTGTTTTTACATTATAATATTCTTTTGATCTTGATAAATAGCTTTTTGGTTCTTCCTTCTTCATCTTTTATTGGTGTAACAAATTTTTCTATTCCTTGAATGTCTTTTAATTCAAGGATTCCTAATATATCAAAATCTTGCAACTTTAATTTTTCTACCATACTTAATTACTCTCTTTCTTTAAAAATTCTTTTTAAACAATTTAATTGTTTTTCAAATTCATATCTTGTAAATGTTGTTTCACTTTTTTTCCTTTTTTCCCATTGTATGTATTATTTCTTTTTTGTGCAATTTTTTAAAACATTTCTATATAATGGGTTTTGTATTGCTGATATATATAGTTCATCTATTAAATCATCATATTTTTCACTATATCTATCTATTTCTTTTCCTTGCCAAAATACAATTCCATTTTCTTTCCAATTATATTCACTACATGCTTGTATATAATTCGAATCTAACCCTCCATATGTGAATACTATATCTTGTAATTGTGGATCTTTAAATTTTATTCCTTGAAAAAATGATTCTATACTATTTAATTTTTTTCCTTTAAAAACAAATTCGTATGGAAATAAATTAGATAATACTTTAGCATATGGTCCTGAATGTTTATAACCTACATTTATCCAATTTTCGCCTTCACCTTTCTCTTTTCCATTTTCATCTATTAAACTTTCGCCTTCATATACTTCTACTCCATCTTTTTCTTCAACTTCTTTTACTTCATATTTAAAATCTTTTTTGAATTTCTTAAATTCTTCTAATTCTTTTTCTAAATTTTTCATATTTTTTCTCCTTTTTTATAATAGCTATATTTTATCATATCTTATAGCCTTTTTCAATACAATTATGTAAAGTTTATATATGTCATACATACAACAAAAAGCAGAAGTTAAAATTCAACCTCTGCTTTTTGTTTTTACCATGTTTTGTTATTCAACAAACCACTTAATGCCATAAGTGTCGATTCTTTAATAAAATCCTCCCTTGTTCTTTGATTTTGAGTTAAAACTCTCATTCCACCTTTTCCGTCAAATGCAGTATCAAGAACTTTAGCCAGTCCTTGTTCAATAATTTGAGGAATTTTTTTCTTCACTAATAGGATATGCTTGACTAATTCCTGTAGTCTGTTCTCCTTGCTTGTTCTCAATAGTTACAATCTGAACATTGTACCAGCCTCCATACATATTAATGAGACCACCTTCACAAGATACCAAATAATCGTAATTATGTTCTTCTAAATTTTTCTTCAAAAACTCAATCCGATTTTTAGCACCTTTAAAAACATCTTCATTGATTGGTTGATCAGGCACTCCAGAGATTACTTCTGTTCCCTTACTTGATACATTCTCAAAATAAATTTTGAAAACTTCTGTAATTGCTTTTTACTTTGCTAGGATTTTTTGTTGCGATTTCAATACGTACTTCTGACATCTTGTACTCCTTTGCTTTTTAACATTCGTATATATAATTTATATCACATTTTACATAAAATTGCAAGCTTATATAAAAGCTTGCAATTAGTTAAGGGTTATCTTCCAAGAATTCTTTTTATTTCTTCATTTCTTTTTACTTTTTTGAGTTGTTGTTTTTATTAATTCTTCATCTGTTAAAATCATATTTTTTATATATTTATATGGTGGGAATGTTTTATTGATTTCTTTTACTTTTTTCCCATAAAATTTGATATAATTCTCCTTCTGATTTTCCTGAATATTTTTCTTCAGCTATTTTCTTATCATATACAATTTTTACTGAAAGTTTCAAATCATTTTTATACTTTTTCATCTGGCATTCCATATACAATGCATTCTTTTACTAAATCTAATCTATTTATTAAAGTCTCTATTTCTTCTGGAAATACTTTTTTACCATTTTTTAAAACTATCATATCTTTTTGACGTCCTGTTAAAAAGATAAATCCATCTTTATCTTTATATGCTAAATCTCCTGTATAAAACCATCCATCTTTCATAACTTTTTTTAGTTGCTTCTTCATTTTCATAATATCCTAGCATTATATTTGGTCCTTTTACACGTATTTCTCCAATTCCATTTTCATCTTTATTTATTATTTCAACTTCTACATTTTCCATAGGAAAACCTATTGAACCATATCTTTTTTCTTTTTTGCATTTTCAGCAGATATAACTGGTGATGTTTCTGTTAGCCCATATCCTTGAACAACTTCAATTCCTAATTCATTAAATCCTTGTGCAACTTTCTTGTCTAATGGTGCTCCTCCTGAAATTATAAATCTCATTCTTCCACCAAGTGCATCTATTACATCTTTAAATAGTTTTCTCCTAACATCAATATGAAGTTTTAATAAGCAATTACTTAATTTTTTTTTTGCATTATTTATAAGTTTTGTTTTTCCTTTTTTCTCTATTTCTTTTTCTATATTTTTATAAATTGCTTCAACTAATAATGGAACTCCTACAAATAGAGATATTTGATATTCTTTTAAATTTTGTGCTACATATCTTAATCCATCTGGAAATGCTGTTTTGGCCCCAATTGCAATCATTACTATCATACATGTTGATCCAAATATATGATGAAATGGTAAAAATGCTAAATTGTTATCTGTTGGTCTCATATCTTCAACCAATAACATTGCATAAACATTTGATGCTATATTTGTGTTTGACAACATTACAGCTTTTGATTTTGATGTTGTTCCAGATGTGAATAATAATATTGCCATTTTATCATTGTCTATTTCACAATTTACATATTCATTGTTTCCATTTTTTAATATTTCTGCACCTTCTTTTTTTAATGTCCAGAAATTCTTATATCCTTCTTGCTCTGTCATGCAAACATATTCTTGTAAATTTGTTTTTCCATTTTGTTTTATTTTTTCTATATTGTCAATGTATTTTTCATCAAATACTATAACATCTGCTTTACTTCTTTCTAAACAACTTTCTAACTCATCAACTTGCAATTCTTTGTCTAATGGTATTGAAACAATTCCTCCTAATAGATTTGATAAATGTGCTACTACCCATTCATATCTGTTTCTTCCAACAATTGCTACTCTTTTGTTTTTTAATCCCATATCATATAATTTTGTTCCAAATTCATTAACATCTTGTAATAATTTTTTTATATGTTATACTTTCATAACTTACTTCTTTTTTTTCTCATTTTTATGTTTTATTACAAATGCTACATTTTCAGCAAATTTTTTGCTGAATTATATACTATTTCTTTTATATTTTTACAGTTTACTGATTCAAAATATCTTTCCATATTTATTCTTCCTTTCATTAAACCAAAAATTAATCTAGTTTTCAATACTAGATTATCATATTTGATATATTTTTGTCAATAAACTGACTATACTTTCAGTAAAATATTTCGACAAGTTTTTTTCTATTTTTATTGAATTTCTTTCTATTTTAATATATAATTTTAAAGATATTATTTTCACAGATTGGAGAAAAAATGGAACATTGGAGTGTTGAAGATTATAAGAACTTCGCTAATAATAAAAAAAAAAAGTAAATATAGAGCAAATAAGACTTCTATTGATGGTCATACTTTTGATAGCAAAAAAGAAGCTGATTATTATTGTGAATTAAAATTGAAATTACAGGCAAAAAAGAGATTAATGGCTTTTTTGCTTACAGCCTACTTTTATGCTTGCACCTGGTCTAAAAAAATATAAAGCTGATTTTATTGTTTTTAATACTGATAATTCTTATGATGTTATTGACGTTAAAGGTATTAGAACAAAAGAATATATTACTAAAAAGAAAGTTTTTGAAGATAAATATAATATGAAAATTACGGAAATTTAAAAAATATGCAGAGCATGATAATATCACACTCTGCATATTTTTTTACTTTTTGTTTGGTTTGGAAATCAACTTGCGAAGATCCAGCAGACCGTCTTCTGCCTTTACCTCAATAGGAACAAACTTTCCCTTCTTTTTGCTGAAGACATTGATTTGAACATTTTCGCCAGCAACGATAATGCTTTTAAGCTTTGCATTACGTTCCTCGCCACAAACAGCATATCCGATAACTGTTTGGGCATTGTCCCTCAACAGTTCTAGATCACCATTTTCGGCTATGCGTGCAAAAACAGCATCATAGTCTACAGTACCACGAATCCGCATCAAATCCTCAGTGTCCAAAAACACCAGAACTTTTGCCTTTTCATTCATGTTAATTTCGTTTTCCATTGCCTTTTCCTCCTGTAAGTTTTACATATGAGTTTCTTTGCGTACATATTTGAGTTCTCCACTCAAACGTTTTTCATTATATCATATTTTTCTATTATTGTCAACCATTTTTACAGTTTTTGGGAAATTATTTTACATATTCATTTAATGGTTTTATTTTAAAATTCAATTCTCCAAATTCACATGTTGGAACATATCCTGGTTTTGAATTTATAACATCTGGTATTCTATTTACAATTGATGCACATGTAAGTTCTACTGTTGCTGGTTTTGCAACAACTATTGTTGTTTCTGGTTCACCATAAATTGTCCATTCATTTTTGTCATATTCATCTGGCGCATACACTTTTCCTATACATTCACTTTCAATTGTAATTCCTTCTTCTGTTTCTGTTGTAACAACAGCACTCATTCCTGTTGCATCTCCTGCTTTTACAGTCATTCCTAATGTTGAAGAATACAAATCTTCTTTATAAGTTTGAGGTACACATTTTTGTCAGTTTGAGATTTAATAGTCAACCCTAATTTTTCACATAGCCATCCATTTACATTCCACATATATGATGGTAAATATTCTCCACTTTCAACTATCTTTTGTCTTTCTTCATCTGATATTCTATCAACAGATGCTACTTCTTTGTCAAAGTCTTCTAATGTAAGCCCTGCTCCATGTGCCTTTGCTAATGCTATTCCATATTCTTCTACATTATAACTTGAACTTCCTTTTATTTTTTGTTATTTTTTGAGTTGATCCTGCTATTGATGAAATTAATTGTCCCCAATAAATATCTTGATATCCACTTCCTGTTATTGTACAATTATTTTTTTCCTTTGCAAGTTCATCAATTTTCTTTGTTAATGTTAGATTTGAATTTTCTGGATAAAATGCTTCTTCACATGTTGTTATTGCATTTAATCCTAATTCTGCACATAACATTAATGGATTTTCTAAGTCTTTTATTAAGCTCATTGTTGTTACTATTACTATATCAGGTCTTTTTCTTCTAATACTTTTCTTGCATCTTCTGCACTAACAACTTTTACACCTTTATTTTCTGTTCCTAATATTTCGCCTATATCTTTTTCCTATTACTTTTGGATTTATATCAATTGCTCCTACTATTTCTCCACCTTTTTCATACACATATCTCATTGTATATAAACTCATTTTGCCTACTCCATATTGAACAACTCTAACTTTTCTTTCCATAGAAAGACCTCCTTTAAAATTATTTTTGTATTATAATTGTAACTGGTCCATCATTGATTAGTTCTACTTTCATATCTGCTCCAAATATTCCTTTTTGTACTTCTATATTGTTTAATTCACATTGATTACAAAAATATTCATATAGTGGATTTGCTTCTTCTGGTCTCGCAGCCTCAATACATGATGGCCTATTTCCTTGAGAACAATCTCCATATAAAGTAAATTGAGGTACTATTAGCAATTTTCCTTTTACATCTTTTATGCTTAAATTCATTTTATCATTTTCATCTGAAAATACTCTTAAATTGCATAATTTTTTAACTAAATAATCTGCTTGTTCTTTTGTATCTCCTACTTTTATTCCTATTAGTACTAAAAAGCCTTTATCTATTTTTCCAATTATGTTTCCATCTACTTTTACTTCTGCTTTTTTGACTCTTTGAACTACTAGTTTCATTTTGCTATTCCTTTCATTTGCTATATTTATTGTTGATCTGAATTACTTTCTTTTCTTCACTTGCTTTTTTCTCTTTCTGTATTATCTTCTCCAGATACTTTTTCTTCTACAATTTCTGCTTCTGTCGCATTTTCTGGCTTTACATCTGAATTTTCTAAATTTTCTGTAACAACTTCTGCTTCTTTAACTTCAATTTCAGGTTTTTTTTCACCACATTTTGGACAAAGTACTGCATTTTCATCGATTTCTGCATGACATTTTATACATTGTTTTTTATCTTTTAATTCTAATATTGATGTTAAACATGATTCTATTTCACTTGATAATATATCTATTTTGCACATTCTTCTTCTAAATCTGCTTTTATATCTATATTTTCTTGTCTTACATGTTTTTCATAAACTTTTTTTCCAATCTCTTTATACAAATCATTTATATTTGATTTGTTTTCATTAATTTTCATTCTTAATTTTGCTTCTTTTGCAAGTTCACCTGTCTTTTTGTTGTTACATTATAAGCTTCAGTTGCTTTTTTTTTTCCTAATGTATCAAAAAATCCCATAACACATCATCCTTTCTTTGGCTTTATGCCATATTTCAATATATATTAAATATTATTGACAATTTTTTTTATATTTAGTCTTCGTTTTTTTTCTTGCTCTATTCATTAACATATTTACTGCTTCTTCTGGCTTTAATCCATTATACAAAATTCCATAAACTGCTTCTACTATTGGCATTTCTATATTATGCAATTTTCCAAGTTCATGTGCTACTTCAATGTTATCAATACTCTCAATTGTCATTCCGACTTCTTTTTTGTTTCCTCCAAATACTTTCCTTGTCCTATTAATTTTCCAGCTTTTCTATTTCTGCTATGCTCACTTAAACAAGTTACAATTAGATCTCCAAGTCCACTTAGTCCATATAAAGTTCTCTTTTTGTCCTCCTAATTCAACTCCAAGTCTTGATAATTCTGCTAATCCTCTTGTTATTAATGCTGCAAATGTATTATCACCTAAACCTATTCCTGCTGCAACACCTGCACAAAATGCTATAATGTTTTTTAATGCTCCACCAAGTTCAACTCCTTTTACATCTCTTGATGTATAAATTCTCATTTTATCAGACATAAATGTGTCTTGAACTAGTTTTAATACCGCATCATATTTTGAAGCTAATACTAATACTGTTGGAATTGCTCTTGAAACTTCTTCTGCATGACTTGGTCCTGATAAAACTCCTACTTTTGCTTCTGGCATTTCTTCTTGTATTACTTCATCTAATGTCATTAATGTTGCTTCTTCAAATCCTTTTGAACATATTACTATTGGTTGATTTGTTACATATTGTTTATATTGTTTTACTGTGTTTCTTGTAAATTTTGATGGTGTTACATGTATTATAAAGTCTGAACCATTTATTACTTCTTCATATGATGTACTACATTCTATTCCTTCTGGTAATACTACATTTGGTAAAAATTTGCATCTTTTTTCATTATTGATTATATCTCTTTCTTCTTCCAAAAATGACCAAATTTTAACTTTGTTACCTAATTTTGCTAAGTGTATTGCTAATGCAACTCCCCAGCTTCCACTTCCTATTATTGCTATATTTTTCATTTTTATTAATAAATGCTAGAATAAAAATTCTAGCATTTTCTCCTTTCTTTTTCATTATTTCTTGAAACTTAATTTATTTTCAGTTCCATTTAATATTCTTTTGATGTTGCTTCTATGGTTAAATGCTACTATAACTGCAAGTATTATACTATATATTAAATAACTACTTCCTTCACTTACTGTAAAGTTTGTATGTATGAATAATACTAATACAGGGAAAAGTATTGCTGCACCTACAGATCCTAATGATACCATTTTACTTAGTGCCATTAGTACTAGTGCAAATACTAAACATATTAATCCTATTTGCCAATTTGTCATTAAAAGTACTCCTAAAGATGTTGCTACACCTTTTCCACCTTTAAATCCAAAGAATATTGGAAATGTATGTCCTAAAACAACTGCTATTCCTGCAAGTTGTACCAATAAAGCTTTATCTGTATTTTTTGCTATTTTTCCTACTATTATTGCAAATAATATTGCAACAACTCCTTTTAGACAGTCTCCAATTAATGTAAATATTGCTCTCTTTTTTTCCTACAGAACGTAACATGTTTGTTGCTCCTGCATTTCCACTTCCTTTTTCTCTTACATCAAATCCTGCCATTTTTTTTTTTGCTTATTATTACTGAAAAACTTATGCTTCCTAATAAATATGCTACTAGTGTTACTATTATGTATGCTGACATTTTTTTTTATTCCTCCTTTTCATCCTTTTTCTCTTGCCATCATTCTTACTGGTGTTCCTTCTAATCCAAATTCTTTTCTTATTTGGTTTACCAAATATCTTTGATAAGAAAAATGGAATAGTTCTTTATTATTTACAAATATAACAAATGTTGGTGGTTTTGTACTAACTTGTGTACCATAAAGAATTTTTAATCTTTTTCCTTTATCTGTTGGTGGTTGAACCATTGCTATTGCTTCATTTATTACTTGGTTTAATGTTGATGTTGGTATTCTCATTGAGTTTTGTTTTGCAACATTGTTTATCATATCAAATAGTTTTTCTACTCTTTGTCCTGTTTTTGCTGATATAAAGATTACTGGCGCATAAGATAAATATGATAATTTGGCATATATGTCTTTTTTGTATTTTTCTAATGTTCCTGTTTCTTTCTCATATTCATCCCATTTGTTTACAACAATTATTATTCCTTTTCCTGCTTCATGTGCTTCTCCTGCAATTTTAGCATCTTGGTCTGTTACTCCTTCATTTGCATCAATCATCATCAAACATACATCTGCTCTTTCAATTGCAAGTAATGTTCTCATTATACTGAATTTTTCTATTGATTCAGACACTTTACTTTTTCTTCTTATTCCAGCTGTATCTATAAGTACATATTTTCCATACTCATTTTCATATTCTGTATCTATTGCATCTCTTGTTGTTCCTGCTATATTACTTACAATTGTTCTATTTTCTCCTAGAATTTTGTTTATTAATGATGATTTTCCTACATTTGGCTTTCCTATAACTGCTACTTTTATTCTTCCATCATCATCTTCATCATCACTTTTTTTCCGGAAATTTTTCATATAGTGCATCTAAAACATCACCAATTCCTAAGGCATTTGCTGCAGATACTGGATATGGTTCTCCCATTCCTAAATTGTAAAATTCATATATTTCATTTCTGTCTCTACTCATATTATCTGCTTTATTACATACAAGTACTACTGGTTTTTTTGATTTTTTTAACATAATTGCTATTTCTTGATCTGCTGCTGTTACTCCTTGTTTTACATCTGTTAAAAATATTATTACATCTGCCATATCTATTGCTATTTTAGCTTGTTCTCTCATTTGTGATATTATTGTGTCATCACTTTCTGGTTCAATTCCAGCTGTATCTACTACTGTAAAGTTTCTTCCTCTCCAGTTTGTTTCTGCATATACTCTATCTCTTGTGACACCTGGTGTATCTTCAACAATTGATATTCTACTTCCTACTATGTAGTTAAAAAATGTTGATTTTCCTACATTTGGTTTTCCTATTATTGCTACTGTTGGTTTTGCCACGTTTCTGCCTCCTTGTTATTATATTTTTAGCCACTTATATTTTACTATTTTTCCACCTGATAGAACAACAACATCACCTTTTTCAAGTATTTCTTTGTTCTTTAATTTTTCAATTCCTTTATCAATTGTTTCTTCGATTGTAGCACCTGCTTCTACATAGATTGGTGTTACATTCCAAGCTAATGCTAATTGATGGAATGTTCTCTTATTATCTGTTATAGCTAAGATTGGGCATCCTGCTCCTAATCCTGCTAATTTTCTTACAGAATCACCTGTATGTGTATATGTCACAATAGCGTCTGCATTCATATTTTTAGCTGTAACACATGCTGAGTATGCAATTTTGTTACATCATTTGATAAGTCAAGATCTTCATTGTTTGAGAATCTCTTCCAGTAATGTATTTCTGGTTCAACTCTGTTAGCAATTTTAACCATTGTTTTAACACATTCAACTGGGTAATCACCTTGAGCACATTCTCCTGAAAGCATTATAGCACTTGTTCTATCATAAATAGCATTTGCTACGTCACTTGCTTCAGCTCTTGTTGGTAATGGTTGATGTGTCATTGATTCTAACATTTGAGTAGCTGTTATTGCTGGTTTGCATAATTTATTAGATGTTCTTATTATTCTCTTTTTGAACAACTGGTGGTTCTGTAAAGTCTGTTTCTGTAGCCATATCACCACGAGCTATCATTTGAGCATCTGCTTCTTCAAGAATAGCATCTAAGTTTGATAAACCTTCAATATTTTCAATTTTTGTTATTATTTGGATATCTTTTCCACCATTTTCGTCTAATACTTTTCTAACATTTCTTATATCATCTAAGTTTCTTGCAAATGAAATTGCAACAAAATCATAATCATGTTCACAAGCTGCTTTTAAGTCTGCGATATCTTTTTCAGCTAGACCTGGTAATCTAATTACTGTTCCAGGTAAATTCATAGTTTTTCTGCTTCCTAATCCATTTCCATGAACAACTGTTGTAACTATGTCTTTTCCAACAACTTCATCAACTTTTAATTCTATTGCACCATCATCAATTAAAATCTTTGTTCCTGGTTTTACATCTTTGTATAATTCTTTGTATGTTACAGAAACTTTTTCTTCATCACCAGTAATGTCTTCATTAACTAATGTGAATTTTTGTCCATCTTTTAATTGAATTTTTGTATTTTTACCAGTATATAACATACCTGTTCTTATTTCAGGTCCTTTCATATCTAGTAATAAAGCAATTGGTAAATCTAATTTTTCTCTTAATTCAGCAATTTTTTAGAGATTTTTCAGATTGTTCATCCCAACTACCATGAGAATAATTTATTCTGCATACATTTAATCCAGCATCAAATAATTCTTCTAATTTATTTTCACTTGCAGGTCCTATTGTTCCTACTATTTTAGTTTTTCTTAAACTTTTCACTTTAATATCCTCCTTTAATTAGTATGTCGTAAAGTATAAATTTTAATTCATTTTTTCTACACGACAAAAACACCTAAATGGTGTTCTGCCTATTTACTAATTCTCTTTTTTTTTGCAACTACTTCTTTTCCATCATAATATCCACAATTTGGGCATACTCTATGTGGCATTACTGGTTCATGACAATGTGGGCAAGTAGCAAATTTTGGTGCTTCTACTTTCCATGTTGATCTTTTTGAGTGTGTTCTAGCTTTTGACCATCTTCTTTTTGGTTGTGCCATCTTAATCCCTCCTAAATTTTATATCTCTTGAGACAGAATTTAATTATTCCGTCTCATTTACTTTTTATTTTATTCCAAGAAACCTTTATAATGTCTCATTACTAATTGAGATTCTAATTGTTGTACTGTTTCAAGAGCAACACCTACAACGATTAGTATTGATGTTCCACCAAATGAAACATTTAAGTTTGTAAATCTCAATAACATTGGAAGTATAGCAATTACTGCCAAGAATAATCCTCCAAATAATGTTAATTTTGATATTATTGAAGATAAATAATCTGTTGTTGGTTTTCCAGCTCTTATTCCTGGAATGAATCCACCATTTTTCTTAATATTGTTTGATACTTCTGCTGGATTGAATGTAGCATAAGTATGAAAAATATGTGAATCCCAATATTAATAATAAATATACTATTGCATTTGCTAATGAATATCCCCATCCAACATTTGATGATGATGTGGCAATAGAAAATTTATATACCCCTGACCAAAATCCTGTTAATGTTGATACATCTTTTACAAATATAGATATTATCATTGCTGGAAATGTCATAAATGATGAAGCGAAAATTACTGGCATTACACCTGCCATAGCAAGTTTCAAAGGAATATGTGTTCCTTGAGCTCCTACCATTTTTTTCTTCCAACTACTTTCTTTGAATATTGCACTGGAACTCTTCTTTCAGCATCTTATACAAATACAACTCCTGCAACTAACAATAATGCTCCAATTATAATTCCTAATGCTGTAATTAATCCTGTAGTACTAAATCCTGTGCTTGTGAATATCATTTTCCAAATAGTTGTTATTCCAGATGGAAGACCTGAAATAATTCCTATAAAGATTATTATTGATATTCCATTTCCAATTCCTTTACTTGTGATTTGTTCTCCTAACCACATTAGTAAAGATGTTCCTGCAACTAATGATGATACAACTAGTATTCCAGTTAACCATCCTGCATTTATAAATACTCCAGAAGATCTGTATCCTAAATAGATTCCAATAGCTTTCTACTAATGCTAAAACAATTGTTATTATTTTAGTTAATCTATTCATTACTTTTCTTCCTTCTTCTCCACCTTCTTTAGCCATTCTTTCTAATGAAGGTATTACCATTGCCAATAATTGAACAACGATTGATGAAGTTATGTAAGGACTTATTGACATAGCAAAAATTGAAAATCTAGAAAATGCTCCTCCTGAAATTATATCTATAAATCCTGCAAAACCATTATTTGAAGTCATAGCTTCATTTAATACTATAGTATTAACTCCTGGTACAGTTATATAACATCCTAGTCTGAATAATATTATTAATACTAAAGTGTACCATAATCTTTTTCTTACATCTGGTGTTTTTAAAGCGTTTTTTATCGTTTTAAACAACTAAATCACCTCTGTCTTTCCGCCTAGGGCTTCTATTGTTTCTTTTTGCTTTAGCAGTAAATCTTACAGCTTTTACATTAAGCTTTTTGTCTAATTTACCTGTAGCTAAAACTACTATACCATCATTTATTTTTCCTATTATTCCTTCTTCTAATAAGCTTTCTGCTGTTACATCTGTAGCTTTAGATTTATTTAACATTGTTAATGTTACTTCTGTGTAGTTGTTAGCATGAATGTTTGTGAATCCTCTTTTTGGTAAACGTCTATATAATGGTGTTTGTCCACCTTCAAATCCACGTCTTACTCCTCCACCACTTCTTGCTTTTTGTCCTTTATGTCCTTTTCCTGATGTTTTTCCAGTTCCAGAACCAATTCCACGTCCAACTCTCTTTCTTGCAACTTTTTCAGCAGCTGGTCTTAATTCTCCTAGCTTCATTTTTTGCACCTCCTGTTTTTAACTTTAGTGTTGATTTATAGTCAAACTTGTTAAAATCAAACTAACAAGTTTGCTATACCAACAATTATAAAATATCTTCTACTTTTTTATTTCTCTTTTTAGCAACTTGTTCAATAGTTCTCATGTTTTTTAAACCTTCAAGTGTTGCATATACAACATTTCTTGGATTGTTTGTTCCAAGAACTTTTGTACGAACATCTCTGTATCCTGCAAGTTCAAGTACTGGTCTTACACTTCCTCCAGTAATAAGTCCTGTACCAACAGCAGCTGGTTTTAAGATAACTTTGGCACTACCAAATTCTCCAACAAATTCATGAGGTACTGTTGTTCCAACTATTGGAACTTCTATTAAATTCTTTTTAGCTTCTTGTATAGCTTTTTAATAGCATCTGGTACTTCTGCAGCTTTACCATTTCCAATTCCTACATGTCCTGCTCCATCTCCTACGATAACAACAGCACTAAATCTGAATGTTCTACCACCTTTTACAACTTTTGCTACTCTATTTATAGCTACTACTTTTTTCTTTTAACTCTGGCATTTTGTTTTCTTCCATAGGTTTTGTTTTTCCCTCCTTTTTAGTTTAGGTTAATGTATCTTTAAACCTTTATATATATTATAGAATTAGAACTCAAGTCCACCTTCTCTTGCAGCTTCTGCTAATGATTTTACAACACCATGGTAAATGTATCCACTACGATCAAATACAACTGTTGTTATTTTCTTATCAGCTGCTCTTTTAGCAATTAAAGTTCCAACTTCTTTAGCTGCTTCTACATTTGATTTTTTGTTTTTACTTCTTTATCTAATGTTGAAGCAGAAACTATTGTATTTCCAGCAACATCATCAATGATTTGTGCATATATATTTGTATTACTTCTAAATACGCATAATCTTGGTCTTTCTGCTGTTCCAGAAATTTTATTTCTTACTCTTGCATGTCTTCTTGCTCTTTCTAATTGTCTATTTGTTTTACTAACCATTTTCTAACTCCTTTCCTTATATCTTCAAGGAATATAACTTTTTATTTATTATTTACCTGTTTTTCCTTCTTTACGTCTAATAACTTCTTCAGCATATTTGATACCTTTTCCTCTATAAACTTCAGGTGGTCTCTTTGTTCTGATAACTGCTGCCATTTGACCAACTATTTCTTTATCAATTCCTCTTACTATTATAGTATTTGGATTTGGAACATCAAAAGATATTCCTTCTGGTGCTTTGAATATTACTGGATGAGAATATCCTAATGTTAAGTTTAAGTCTGCACCTTGTTTTGCAGCTCTGTAACCAACACCATTTATTTGTAATTCTCTTGTAAATTCATGTTCAACACCATGAATCATATTATTAATTAAAGTTCTTGTTAATCCATGTAAACTTCTATTTAAAGCTTCGTCATTTGGTCTTGTAACTTTAACTTCATTATTTTCAACTGTTACAGAAATATTTTTATGTATTTCTCTTTCTAATGTACCTTTTGGTCCTTTACTGTTACTTTATGATCATTAACAGTTACTTCAACACCAGCTGGTACTGTAATAGCTTTTTTACCTATTCTTGACATTTTTATTTTCCTCCTTTTTTGTAGGGCGTTCGCCTAACGTTAATTAGTTTATACTTTTTCGCATTTAGGTTAATTTTTCCCTTTGATAATTATTATTAATTACCAAACATAAGCTAAAACTTCTCCACCCATTCCTGCTTCTCTAGCTTCTTTATCTGTTTTTAATCCTTTTGATGTAGAAATTATTGCTATACCTAAACCATTAAGTACTTTTGGTAATTCTTCTTTACCTGCATATACTCTTAATCCTGGTTTACTTATTCTCTTAATTCCATCGATTACTCTTGTACCTTTTTCATCATATTTTAAAGTTATTCTTATGATTCCTTGGTTTTCATTACTAATAACTTCAAATGATTTGATATAACCTTCTCTAAATAAGATTTCAGCTATTGCTGTCTTCATTTTAGATGCTGGTACATCAACTGTTTTATGTTTAGCACTGTTAGCATTTCTTATTCTTGTTAACATATCTGCTATTGGATCTGTAGTATTCAATTTACTTTCCTCCTTTTTTCTATTATTTTATATGTGTTGTAAATGTTTATCATTCACATACTGATGACCGTAATTAGCTTAAGCCTAAACAGCCTCAGCATTCTACCAACTTGCTTTTTTTACACCTGGAATTTCACCCTTGTGTGCTAATTCTCTGAAACATACACGGCAAATTCCATATTTTCTTATATAAGCATGTGGTCTTCCACAAATTCTGCATCTGTTATATTCTCTTGTTGCATATTTTTGTGGCTTAGCTTGTTTTACTTTCATAGATTTTTTAGCCATTGTTATTTACTCCTCCTTAAAATTATGCTTTGAAAGGCATTCCTAATAATTTTAATAGCTCTTTTGCCTCTTCGTCTGTTTCAGCAGTTGTTACAAATATGATATCCATTCCTCTTAATTTATCAATTTTCATATTCGATTTCTGGGAATATTAATTGTTCTTTAATACCCATAGAGTAGTTTCCTCTTCCATCAAAAGAATCAGCAGAAACACCTCTAAAATCTCTTACTCTTGGAAGTGCTACATTGAATAATTTGTAAACAAAATCATACATTTTGTCTGATCTTAATGTTACTTTACATCCAACATTTGCTCCTTCTCTTAGCTTAAATGCAGCAATTGATTTCTTTGCTTTTTGTTATCATAGGTCTTTGACCTGTGATTTGTGTTAAATCATTCATTGCATTTTCTAATGATTTAGGATTTTCTTTTGTATCACCTAAACCTATATTTATAACTACTTTGTCAAGCTTTGGAACTTGCATTATAGATTTGTATTGAAATTTTTTCATTAAAGCTGGTACAACTTCTTTTTTCATATTGTTCTCTAAGTTTTTCCATTTTATTTGTTTCCTCCTTTCACTATTTGATTATAGCTCCACATTTTTTTTACAAATACGAACTTTTTTTCCATCTTCTACTTTATATTCAATTCTTGTAGCTTTTTCCGCATTTTGGACATACTACATTAACTTTTGAACTATTGATAGCACATTCAACTGGGATTATTCCACCCTCTTCACCTTGTTTTCTAGGTTTGATGTGTTTTTTCTTACATTTACACCTTTTACAACTACTTTTTTGAGTCTTTAGGCATAACTTCTAATACTTCTCCTTTTTTTATCTTTATCATTTCCAGATAAAACTAGGACTGTGTCTCCTTTTTTTATTCTCATTGAGTTTAACCTCCTTCTTTCTAATAATACGGCTTATAGAGCTACGACTAAGTTTTTGTAATATTCGTTTAACCTAAGGGTTAAACTCATTAACAAATTCTAAGTCTATGCATCTATAATCTGTATAACTCAAATGTCTACAAGACATTTTCGTCAACAGCTTATAGAACCTCAGGTGCTAATGATAATATTTTCATATAATCCTTTTCTCTTAATTCTCTTGCAACTGGGCCAAATATACGTGTTCCTCTTGGTGTTTTGTCATCTTTTATTAATACTGCTGCATTTTCATCAAATTTAACATAAGAACCATCTGGTCTTCTTAAACCTTTTTGCTTCTTACTATAACAGCTTTTACTACATCACCTTTTTTAACTACGCCACCTGGTGTTGCTGTTTTAACAGAGGCAACTATAACATCACCGATGTTAGCTGTTTTCATATATGATCCACCCATACATCTGATACACATTAATTCTTTTGCGCCCGAATTGTCAGCAACTCTTAATCTTGTTTGTTGTTGTATCATGACTTATTTTCCTCCTTTTTCAAGAATCTCAACTACTCTCCATCTCTTATCTTTAGAAAGTGGTCTTGTTTCCATTACTTTTACTTTATCTCCTATTTCACAGCTATTGTTTTCATCATGTGCTTTTAATTTATATGTTCTTTTAACTGTTTTTTTCCATATGTTTTATGGCTTACACTTGTTGCTACTGAAACAACTACTGTTTTATCCATTTTGTTAGATGTAACAGTTCCAACCATAACTTTACGAAGATTTCTTTCTTCCATAGGTCATTTTCCTCCTATCTTTCTATTTTACTTATGCTTTAGCTTCTGCTATTTTTCTTTCTGTTAATACTGTATTTATTTTAGCTATATCTTTTTTAACCTCTTTGATTTTCATTGGGTTATCTAATCCATGTGTAGCTAAACTAAATTTTAATTTGAATAATTCTGATTTTAGTTCACCTAATTCTTTTTCTAATTCTGGTGAAGACATTTCTCTAATCTTACTTATCTTCATCACTATCACCCACCTTGTTCTCAGTTTCTTTTTTACTACGAACTTACATTTGATTGGTAATTTGTTCATAGCTAATCTCAAGGCTTCTCTAGCTGTTTCTTCAGGAATTCCTGCCATTTCGAACATAACTCTTCCTGGTTTTACAACAGCTACCCAATATTCAACATTACCTTTACCTTTACCACCACGAGTTCCGGCTGGTTTTTGTGTTATTGGTTTGTCTGGAAATATTTTAATCCAAACTTTTCCACCTCTTTTTTTTGTATAACGTGTCATTGCAATACGTGCTGCTTCTATTTGATTACCTCTAATTAATCCTGCTTCAACAGCTTGTATTCCATATTCTCCATCTGTTACTTTATTTCCTCTTGTTGCTTTTCCTCTATTTCTACCTTTTTGCATTTTTCTATATTTAGATTTTTTTGGCATTAATGGCATTATTTGTCTCCTCCTTCCACTTTTTAGTTGGAAGAACTTCACCTTTATAAATCCATACTTTAACACCGATTTTTCCATATGTTGTATCTGCTTCAGCAAATCCATAGTCAATATCAGCTCTTAAAGTTTGTAGAGGAACTGTTCCCTCTTTATAGAATTCAGTTCTTGCCATATCAGCTCCACCTAATCTTCCAGATACAGCTGTTTTGATACCTAAAGCTCCTGATTTCATAGCTTTTTGCATACATTGTTTCATGGCTTTTCTGAATGAAATTCTTCTTTCTTGTTGGCTAGCTATATCTTCTGCAACTAATTGTGCATCTGTTGATATTGCTTTTTTACCTCAACTATATTGATATTTACATCTTTACCGATTAATTTTGTTACATCTGCTTTTAAGCTTTCTGCTCCAGCTCCACCTTTTCCGATTATAATTCCTGGTTTAGCTGCATAAACATTAACTTTAACAAATTTTGCTGTTCTTTCAATTTCAATTTTTGAAATTCCAGCTGTATATAATTTTTTTTTCTTTAAAAATTTACGGATTTTTTGGTCTTCTACTAAGTAATCTGCAAAATCATTAGAATTTGCATACCATTTAGAATTCCAATCTTTAATTATCCCAACTCTCACACCTGTTGGATGTACTTTTTGTCCCATTTTCTAGAATCCTCCTTTCCTATTCTGCTTCTCTAACTACGATAGTTATATGACTTGTTCTTTTTCTAATTCTAACTGCTGATCCTTTTGCAGCTGGTCTTATTCTTTTTAATGTTGGACCTTGGTTTGCATATATTTCAGCAACATATAAATTTTCATATTTCATATCATGATTATTTTCAGCATTTGCTATAGCTGATTTTAATAATTTTTCAATTATTTCTGATGATGCTTTTGGTGTAAATTTCACAATTGCTAAAGCTTCATCAACATTTTTTCCTCTTATTAAATCTGCAACTATTTTAACTTTTCTAGCTGAAATACGTGCATATTTTAAAGTTGCTTTAGCTTCTAATACTGCTGTTTCTTCCACTACAATTCCCTCCTTAATTTATATTTATTTTGTAGTTGCTTTTTCTCCTGCATGACCTTTGAATGTTCTTGTAGGAGCAAATTCACCTAATTTATGACCAATCATTTCTTCTGTTATATAAACTGGTACATGTTTTCTACCATCATGAACAGCGATTGTGTGTCCAACCATTTGTGGATATATTGTTGAAGCTCTTGACCATGTCTTGATTACTTCTTTATTTCCACTTTCGTTCATTGCTTCAACTCTTTTTAATAATTCTGGAGCAACGAAAGGCATTTTATTTCTTGACATATGATTTTCCTCCTATTCTATTTTCTTCTCTTTACGATAAATTTGTTTGTTCTATTTTTCTTATTTCTTGTCTTATATCCTAATGCTGGTTTACCCCAAGGTGTCATTGGTCCTGAATGTCCAACTGGAGCTCTACCTTCACCACCACCATGTGGGTGATCTACTGGGTTCATTACAGATCCTCTTACAGATGGTCTTATTCCTAAATGTCTTGTTTTTCCTGCTTTTCCTAATTTAACATTTTCATGGTCAGCATTTCCAACTACTCCTATTGTAGCTCTACAACTTGCTAAAACTAATCTCATTTCTCCAGATGGTAATCTTACATGTGCATATTTTCCTTCTTTAGCCATTAATTGAGCACTTTGTCCAGCAGCTTTTACAAGTTTAGCACCTTGACCTGGATTTAATTCTATATTATGAATTAATGTTCCTACTGGTATATTTGATATTGGTAAACAGTTACCTGGTTTAATATCAACTTTATCTCCAGATATTACTTTATCTCCATCTTTTAATCCTTTTGGAGCTAAAATATAACTTAATGTTCCATCTTCGTATTTTATTAAAGCTATGTTTGCACTTCTGTTTGGATCATATTCGATACCAACAACTGTTGCTTCCATATCATCTTTTAATCTTTTAAAATCTATTTTTCTATATTTTTGTCTATTTCCTCCACCTTGATGTCTTACTGTTATTCTACCATATGAGTTTCTTCCTGCATTTTTTCTTTTCTTTTCTAATAAAGACTTTTCAGGAGAAGTTTTTGTTACTTCTTCATATGTAGATACAGCCATATTTCTTCTTGAAGGTGTATAGGCTTTGAAATGTTTCATTCCCATTTTTTGTCTTCCTTTCTCGCTTCTGCTAAATTCCAAATCTTACTTCGTCAGATTTCGCTTCGAAAATCCTCAATGTACCAATGTACACTTTCGGTTTTCTTGCTCATCTTCCTTGTAATATTTGTTTTTATCAAAAGCTCTACTAAATCTTTTATTTACGGATTCTTTCCTGCTCCGCTACAGATATTCTTTATTATCCGAGTTATCTCTCGATATCATTATTTCAATTAAGCTCCCATGAATTCATCGATTGAATCTTTGTATTTCTTAGAAACTTTAACTGATTTTCCACCTTTTCCTAGGTATGTTTTGTCAGATGGATTTGTGTCTATTGTAACAATAGCTTTTTTTCCAATCTGGAGTTTTACCTTCTTGGTATCTAACTCTTTTTGTTTTTCCTTTAACTATCATTGTGTTAACATTTAATACTTTAACTTCGAAAAGTTTTTTCAACAGCTTTAGCTATTTGAACTTTTGTAGCTTTTTGTTAACTTCGAAAGTGTATTTTCCTAATTGTAATTCATCATTGCTTTTTTTCTGTAATTACAGGTGCTATTATAATATCTTCTGGTTTCATTATGCATACACCTCCTCTAGTTTTTAACTGTATCTAGTGGTAAAACTAATTTATTGCAATTTAATAAATCAAATACATTTATTGTGTTTAATTCAATTGTTTTAACACCTTCTATATTTCTACTTGAACGTAAAACATTATCATTTCTATCTGCTAAGATTATTAATGTTTTTCCTTCAACTTTTAAATCTGTTAAAGCTTTAGCCATAACTTTTGTTTTAGCTTCTTCAACTTCTAATTTATCAACAACTGTTAATTCATTATCTAATACTTTTGCACTTAATAATGATCTAATTGCTAATTGTTTTTTCTTTCTTATTTATTCTATAAGAATATGAACGTGGTTTTGGTCCTAATGCAATACCACCTTTAATCCATTGTGGTGCACGTATACTACCTTGTCTTGCTCTACCTGTTCCTTTTTGTCTCCATGGTTTTCTTCCACCACCACTAACTTCTGCTCTTGTTTTAGTACTTTGTGTACCTTGTCTTTGATTAGCTAAGTAGTTTACTAATGCACTGTGAACAATATTTTCATTTGGTTCAATTCCAAATACTGCTTCACTTAATTCTACATCACTAACTTTTTTACCTTGCATGTTATATACATCTACTTTTGGCATTTCGTCTTTCCTCCTTTACTAAATTATTGTGCCTTAACGGCTGATTTTATTTTTAAGATTGCACCTTTTGCTCCAGGTACGCTTCCTTTAACTAGGATTACATTTTTATCCATATCTACTTTAACAACATCTAAGTTTTGGATTGTAACTGTTACATGTCCCATATGTCCTGGTAATTTTTTACCTTTGAATACTCTACCTGGTGTTGATGTTGGTCCCATTGAACCTGGTCTTCTGTGATACATTGAACCATGTCCCATTGGTCCTCTTGATTGTCCATGTCTTTTAATTACACCTTGGAATCCTTTTCCTTTTGATGTACCTTGAACATCTATTTTATCTCCAGCTACAAATACATCTGCTTTTAATTCGTCTCCAACTTTGATTCCTTCTATTGAATCTAGTCTGAATTCTCTTAAATGTTTTTTTGCTGTAACATTTGCTTTTGCAAAATGTCCTTTAACTGGTTTGTTTAATTTGTTTTCTTTAACTTCTCCAAATCCTAATTGTACTGCTTCATATCCATCGTTTTCGATAGTTTTTACTTGAGCAACTACACATGGACCTGCTTCTACTGCTGTAACTGGAATAACTTTTCCTTCTTCATTAAAGATTTGAGTCATTCCAACTTTTTTTTCCTATTAATGCTTTTTTTCATTTAAATTTCCTCCTACTATTGGCTGATATTTATACCAGCTTGGTTTGATTTATTTTTGAAACTAGTTTTTGATTTCGATGTCAACACCTGCTGGTAGTTCTAGTTTCATTAAACTATCCATTGTTTTTTGTGTTGGGTAAAGAATGTCTATAACTCTTTTATGTGTTCTCATTTCAAATTGCTCTCTTGAATCTTTGTGTTTGTGTGGTGAACGTAAAAAATTGTTACAATTTCTTTCTCTGTTGGTAGTGGAATAGGACCTGATACTTTTGCTCCTGTTTTCTTAGCAGTATCTACTATTTTTTCAGCAGACTGTTCTAAAACTACATGGTCATAAGCTTTTTAATCTTATTCTGATTTTTTTCACTTGCTACATTTGTTTTTGCCATTGTAATTTTCCCTCCTTAAATAAAATATATTTTTTAAATTACGCGCTGGCAAGTTATAACGCACCCTGGTGTTTTGAATTTTCCCATTATAAAATCCCTCACATGCATATATGTTTTAGGGATGATAAGTGCTTAATCTGTACTACTAACAAACATGATTATAATTACTATATTAATTTATAGTAATTATCTTTAGTTCGTTTATAATATTTTGAAACTTACCGCCTTAGTCTAGCTAAGACATACTCCGTCGAAGTTCCCTACATCTTTGTGTAGCCACATTCGACATCAACGCTAAAATTTATGCTTTATTATTATATAGCAATATGTGGTAATTGTCAATATGTTTTTTTGATTTTTTTGCTATTTCGCATTTTTTGTCAAATCTTGTCATTTTATTATATAAATATTTTCGATAAATTATAGCAATTAGTGTAATAATATGATATACTCACTATAAATTTTGAAAGGAGATTCTTATGTCACCAATTAGAGAAAAATTCATAAAAATTATTGACTCTTTGCCTTATGACTTAGACAAAGAAGTTTTAAACAAAAATACAAAAGAAATTTTACAAGATGTAATAAAATTATATGTTGATACATATAGCACTGATGACTTATCTGCAAATGATAAAGAATGTATTCAATCATTAATTGGATTTAATTTTTAAGAAAGGTTGTGATTTTATGGAAAAATCAAAAAAAGAAAATATTTCTATTGGAAAAATTAGTGAACTCTTAAAAAATGCTCCAACAGATGATGGAACTTTTTATGGATGTTTATATGATTTATATGTTTTTATTGGAATTGTCAAAGGAGTTTCTGATATTAATAATGGAAATGGAATTACATTAGAAGAACTCGAAAAAAGAAAGAGAGGCATTATATGAAAATTATAGTAGAAACTTTGGCTAAATCATGTCTTGATAATATTTTTAATTACAATATGCAATATTCTTCTAAAAATGCTCTAGAAGTAGATAAAAATATTAGAGCTCAAATAAATAACTTAAATAAGTTTTCATATCTAGGTAAATTAATTCCAGAAATGTCGGATTCTCATTTTAGAGAAATTATTTATAAAAAATCTCGACATTCTGGATATAGAATTATGTATTTCGTCTCGGATTATGATAATTCTATTCATATTTTTAATATTATTAATTCAAAACAAAACTTTAACAAAATTCTAAAACTACATAATTACTTCAACAATTATTTCAATTTTTAATTTAATTTATTATCTAAGTATTTTATTCCTCAAAATATGTACTAACACCTTGTAAACCTTCAAAATTATTTTGTCTTAATATTTCATATGCTATTACGCATACAGAATTTGAAAGATTTAATGACCTTAATACTGGTCTCATTGGAATTCTTATTGTTTTATCTATATATTTTTGCAATAAATCTTCAGGTAGACCTTTGGTCTCTTTTCCAAATAACACAAAGACATCCTCATCTTTAAATTTACTATAATTTACATCTGTATAGCAATGTTTCGCCTTTGTTGTAGCCATAAACATATTATGTTTTTCTGGTTTATATTTCTCTAAAAATTTTTCTAAGCTATCATGTTTTTCTATTTCTAATTTATCCCAATAATCTAGTCCTGCTCTTTTCAAATATTTATCATCTAAACTAAATCCTAATGGATATACTAAATGTAGTTTTGCTCCTGTTATTGCACATGTTCTTGCTATATTTCCAGTATTTTGTGGTATTTCTGGTTCTACCATAACAATATTTAATTTCATTTTTATATGTCCTTTCATTTTCAATAAACATTAATTTTTGACTATAATAAAATTTTACTAATATTTAATTATTTTTCATCTTTTCTTACATAAAACGCCCTTCAAAGCGTTTTATTTTATTGTGCTCTTTTAACTTTTCCGTTTTTTAAACATTTTGCACATACATGAATTCTTTTTATTTCTCCATCAACTTCAGCTTTAACTGTTCTTAAGTTTGGCTTCCATGTACGTGGAGCTCTTTTACTTATATGAGAACGAGTTATGCTTAATTTATTTCCATGAATAGCTGTCTTTTCACAAATTTCACATTTTGCCATAATAAATAGCACCTCCTAATTTTTTCTTTTTTAAAATCGACTACGATTAAGTTTAACACATATTTTTAAAAAATACAAGTGTTTCCAACAAAAAATCTAATTTTTATTTCATACATTTTATTATATTTTTATAAAAAGCTTAAATTCATTCTTTTCACACACTTTCAACTTTTAGTGTTTACTACTTAATTCTATTATTTTATCCATATTATCATCTTCGGCTGCTTTATTTTTTCTAATAGCACCACATTTTTTACACTTAAATATTATAACATATCCTTTTTTGGGACTTATTTCTAATCCAATAGCTCCTAAAATTCCATGACATGTTTCTGCTCTATCTCCTGGATTTATATCCAAATGTTTTGAATATAAACAATATGGACAGTGGTTCCTACATGTATATCCCAATTTTGGAACCACTCTGCCACAGTTTTCACACACAAATTCTTCATCTATTTTGGTAAATTTACTTGATTGCATTTTACTTCCTCTTTATATGATATATTTTATCCTTTAAAATCTCCACCACCTAAAAATTCTTTTAATAATGAATGTGATGGGACTATATCTTTTGAAATTGGTTCAAAATATCTTAATATTTCAATTAATCTTTGTGCTTCTGCATATTCTTTCTCATCTTTTGTTATTTTTTTTTCTAATAATGGAATTGCTTCATTTCTTAATACACCTAATTCATATATTAATGATGTATTAAATATGCTGTCAGCTTCTTCTTGGAATGGGAATATATTTTTTTCTTCACCTTTATTTACATTATCCCATGTAGCAATTGTATTTTGAGCTGTATATCCTCTAAATTGATTGTCTCTTACAATTCTTCTTACTAATCTAGTATCTGTTGTAGAAATTCTATTAAATGAATCCATATTTAACACTGTTAATGCACTTATATAAATTTTATATTTTTGTTCTTGTGGTATTTTTTTCTGTTAATTTATCATTTAAACAATGAATTCCTTCTATAACTAATACTTCATCTTCTGCCATTTTAACTTTATTTCCATTATATCTTTTTGTTCCAACTTTGAAATCAAATTCTGGTAATTCTACTTCTTCACCATTTAATAATTTTAATAATTGATCATTAAATAAATCAATATCTATTGCATTTATATCTTCAAAATCATATTCACCATTTTCATTTCTTGGTGTATCTTCTCTTTCAACAAAATAATTATCTACAGATATTGTTACTGGTTTTAATCCATTGATTTTTAATTGGATTCCTAATCTTTGAGCAAATGTTGTTTTTCCTGATGATGATGGACCTGCGATCAATACCATTTTTACACCTTTTCTCTGTGCTATTTTATCTGCAATTTGTGCTATTTTCTTTTCATGTAATGCTTCTGATAATAATATTAATTCTTTTATTGAACCTTCTTTTACTCTTTTTATTTAATCTATATACTGTCCCTACATTTAAAACTTTGTATATTGTTTCATATTCATGTAATGCCCAAGATAATTTTTTTTGTTTCTTCATATTCTGGTAGTACATTAACATCTTGTGAGCTTGGATATCTTAATAAAAATCCATCATAATTTTTTTAGTTCAAATATTTTTGTTACACCTGTATGTGTTGCTATAATTTCATAAAAATAGTTAAAATAATCTTCACAATATGACATATTTATTTTTTCATTTGTAGCTAAATCATATTGTAATCTGCCTTTTCCTGTATTATTTTTTTCATAAAATTTTCCCGCACTTCTTCTCTTGTCATTGTTCTTTTTTTCTATTTTAAGTCTTTTTCAACTATTCTTTTCATTTCTTCTTGAACATTATATAACATTTCTTCTGTTACTTTCATGTTCTCTAAATTGCAATACATTGCATTTGTTAATTGATAATTTACAACAACACGTGCTTCTGGATATAATTTCCAAAATGCCATTCCCATTATATATGTAAGTGTTCTTCTATATATTTTCATTCCTTCTTTTGAATTTATATTAATTAATTCTAATGTTCCATCTTCTTGTAATTCATCATCTAAGTTTTTATATTCATTATTAAATATTGCTCCAACTACTGGATATTTACTTTCTTCTATTTGTTTTTTTGCTATTTCTGAAATTGTTATATTTGTTTTTGCTTTTACTATTATTTTTTTCTTTTCGTTTTCTTCCATGTTTATCACATTCCTTTCATCTAACTAAAAACAATTTTTAGTTTTTGTATATTTTAACACTCTTTATTTTATAGAATTTTTTAATATAAGTCAATACCAACATTCTGTTTCCCGCAATCTCTTCAAATTCTTTTAAGATTTCTTCTGTTAAATGTATTGCACCACAAGGTTTTATTTCATCACCTGTTTTAACTGCTACTGGTATATTATTTCTTTCTCCATTAAAGAATCTTATAGCACCTCTTAGTTTTGCTTTTTCCGTTTCTTCCATATTAGTAATATCTATTACTAGATGTTTTGGCTTTTGAATTTCTGTATTTTGTACATCTTGCTTTTTTATTCTCATATTTATTTGAATTTTCACTAAATTTTTCGCCAAAATTTCTAATTTCTTGTGCTACTATTTTTGTATTATCATCTTCTCTAATACTTAATCTTCCTTTTATCATAATAATATTTTCTTCTAATAATTTATCTTGATATTTTAAAAATGTTGGCTCAAATATTATTATTTCTACAGAACCATTTAAATCTTCAATTGTAACAAATGCCATTATTTTATTATTTTTTTTGTATATTTTCTTTTTTACAGATGTTATAATTCCTGCAATTTTTACTTCTTGTCCATCTTCATATTTTAGTATTTCTTGTACTTTATTTTCTTCATTTTCTTCTGAAGAGTTTTGTTCATCAATTTCTTTTAATTCTTTTGATGATATATTTGTTAATTGTTTTATTTGTTCTTTTATCTTTTTCAAGTGGATGCCCTGATATGTATATACCAAGCATTTCTTTTTCCATTGATAATTTTTCGTTTTCAGTCATTTCTTCTTGCTCTGAAAACTGATATTTTATTTCTTTTAGATTGTTTTCTTCTTGTTCTCCACCTAAATCAAACATTGATACTTGACCATTCATTCCTTTTTTTTATTATAACTTTGTGCTAAATCCATTATAGCTTCAAATGAGGCTAATAATGTTGCTCTTGTTTCTGGAAATTCATCAAATGTTCCTGCTTTTATTAAGCTTTCCACACACTTTTTTTTATTTACTGCTTCTCCTTCAACTCTTTCACAAAAATCTGTAAATCCTTCAAATTTTCCATTGTTCATTTCTCTTTTATTATATTATCTATTGGTTGTAATCCAACATTTTTTATGCTACCAAGTCCGAAACGAATTTTTCCATTTATTTGATTATTCTTGTTTTGAATCTTTCATCAAATTCTGTAAATTTTGAGCTACTCTATTTATCTCTGGTTTTAAAATTATTTCTATTCCTATTCTTTTACATTCATCTATATATTGTGGGACTTTGTCTAAATTTCCTAAGTAACTATTAAGCATTGCGGCCATAAACTCTGGCGGATAATATGCTTTTAAAAATGCTGTTTGGTATGATACAACAGCATAACACGCAGCATGAGATTTATTAAATGCATATTTTGCAAATTCTGCCATTTCGTCAAATATTTTGTTTGCAGATACTTCATCTATTCCATTTCTTACACAACCAGGTACTTCTATTTTTCCATCTTCATCAACTTGTCCATGAATAAAACTTCTCTTTCCTTTGCCATAACATCCAGTTTCTTCTTTCCCATAGCTCTTCTCACTAAATCTGCTCTACCTAGAGAGTAACCTGCTAGGTCACGTACGATTTGCATTACTTGTTCTTGATATACCATACATCCATAAGTTACATTTAATATTGGCTCTAGACTAGGATGTGTATATTCATTATGACCTGTTTGTTTTCCTCTAACATAACGTGGAATTTGATCCATTGGCCCAGGTCTGTAAAGGGAAACGCCAGCTATTAAGTCTTCCAAACAGTCTGGTTTTAGTTCCTTCATAAAGTTAGTAATTCCTTGAGATTCAAACTGAAAAATTCCTGATGTATTCCCTTCTTGCCATAATTTATATACTTTAGGATCTGACATATCTTTATCAAATTCAACATCTATTCCTCTATTTTTGTTTTACAAGATTTATTGTATCTTTTATAACAGTTAATGTTCTTAAACCTAAAAAGTCCATTTTTAGTAGTCCTAATTCCTCAAGTGTTGTCATTATATATTGAGTTGAAATTTGCTTATCTCTTACATATAAAGGCACATAAGTATCTACAGGATCTTTTGTTATTACAACACCACAAGCATGTGTTGATGCTTGTCTTGGCATTCCTTCTAATGACATTGCAATTTCTAATAATTTATGTACTTTGGGTCTGTATCATATCTTTCTTTTAATTCTCTGTTTTGTTCTAGTGCTTTTTTTATAGTTATATGCACTTCATTTGGTATCATTTTTGGCTAGTTTATCTGCTTCAGCATATGGATAATCCAATACTCTTGATACATCTCTTATTACCATCTTAGCTGCCATTGTTCCAAAAGTGATAATCTGTGATACATGATCATGACCATATTTTTCTGATACATAATCAATTACTTCTTGTCTATGTTCATAGCAAAAATCAATATCAAAATCTGGCATGCTTACTCTTTCCGGATTCAAAAACCTTTCAAATAGAAGTCCATATTTAATAGGGTCTATATCTGTAATTTCCATTGCATAAGCAAGTATTGAACCTGCTCCTGATCCTCTTCCTGGTCCTACAGGGATTCCATGGCTTTTGGCATAATGGATAAAATCCCATACTATTAAGTAATAATCAACATATCCCATTTTCTTGATTATACTAATTTCATATTCTGCTCTTTTTTCAAAATTTCTTCTGATGGATTTTCTCCATATCTTCTCTTTTATTCCATCATCACATAATTTTTTTAAAAAATCATAATGTGTTGGATATTCTGCTGGCACGTCGTAATTAGGTAAAATTGTATGTCCAAATTCAAACTCCACATTACATTTATCTGCTATCTTTACAGTATTTTCTATAGCATCTGGAAAAGCACTAAAATATTCACTCATTTCTTCTGGTGATTTTACATATAATTCATCTGTTTCAAAACGCATTCTGTCTTCATCAGTCATCTTTTACCTGTCTGAATACATAATAGAACTTCATGATTATAAGCATCTTCTTTTTAAATAGTGAGCATCATTTGTTGCTACAATTGGTATGTTTAGATTTTCTAGCTAATTGGACAATTTTTGGTTTGCTAATACTTGTTCTCTTATTCCATTATTTTGAATTTCTATATAATAATCTTCTCCAAATACACTTTTATGCCAAAGTGCAATTTCTTCGGCTTTTTCTGTTTGTCCATTTAGTAGTGCTTGATTAACCTCTCCTGCTAAACATGCGCTTAAACATATTAGTCCTTCATGATATTTTTCTAATATTTCTCTATCTATTCTTGGTTTATAATAATACCCTTCTGTAAATCCTATTGATACTAATTTACTTAAATTTTTATATCCTTCATTATTTTTGGCAAATAATATTAAATGATAATATTGTTTATCTATTGGCTCTTTATCAATTCTTGAACGTGGTGCAACATACACTTCACACCCTATTATTGGTTTTATTCCTTCTTTTTTACATGCTTTATAAAAAAATCAATAGCACCGTACATTACTCCATGGTCTGTTATTGCCATTGCTTTCTTACTGGCAAGTCTTTTATTCTGTTTGCTCCATCTAATAAGCTAAATTCACTATGTATATGTAAATGCACAAATTCTGACATATTTTTCGTCTCCTTAATTTGATGTAATTTTCTCTTATAATGGCTAAATATTATCTTATTTTTTATTCTGATTTGCAAAAAAAAATTCCATCATGAATTTTTAATAAACATATGGTAATATAAATTCACTTTTATGTTATATCTCTTTGATGTTTAGCACAAGCACCTGTTGTTCTTCTTGGTAAGATTTTTCCCTTATCATTAACAAATTTTCTTAATTGATCAGAATTTTTGAAATCTAATACAAAATTCTTGTCACCACATAATGGGCAAACCTTTTTTCTTCATTTTTTTTGAATTTTGGGTTGAAATCATCATCATAATCTTTATTTCTGTTATTATTTCTTTTTTTATTCTTGTCTGCCATTTCTATTTCCTCCTACTTCCTAAAATGGTAGGTCATCACTTGAAGATACTTCAAAATCTGTTCCACCTGGCATTGAATTTCCAAATGTATTTTCGAATGAAGAACTTGCTCCTTCTCCATCTCTTCTACTATCTGCAAAATAAGCTTCTTCGGCAACAACTTCTGTAACATAGTGCTTTTGACCTTGCTCATCATCCCATGTTCTTGTTTGAATTCTTCCTATTATTCCTACTTGTTGACCTTTTTTAAAGTATTTGCTACAAAATTCTCCTGTTTTACTCCAAGCTACTACATTGAAGAAGTCTGCTTGTCTTTCTTCACCTTGTCTAGCAAATCTTCTGTTTACAGCTAGTGAGAATGATGCAACTAGTGTATTGTTTGTTTGTGTGTATCTTACTTCTGGGTCTCTTGTTAATCTACCCATTAAAATTACTTTGTTCATATTTTATACCTTTTTACCTTTCTACTTTAATTCGGCCCCACAATTTGATTGGTTATAACAATCTATTATTGATAATTAGTCAATATTTCTTGTTGTGATGAATTTTAGTACTTCATCTGTTATTCTATAAACTCTTTCAAGTTCTGCTATAAGTGTTGGGTTAGCTTCGAATTTAAATACCATATAATATGCTTCTTTGTTTTTCTTGATATCATATGCTAATTTCTTTTTACCCATGTTTTCAACTTCAGCAACTTTTCCATTTGCATTGATTAATCCTGTAAATTTGTCTTCTAAAGCTTTTAAACCAGCTTCGTCAACATTTGGATTAATAATGACAACACTCTCGTATTTATTCATTATTTTCACCTCCTTCTGGATATATAACTCATTTTGTTTGAATGAGTAAGGTTAGTGAATATTATACTCACTAAGATAAAATAAAAACAAACGAGTTATCGTTTGTTTCAATTTTTGGAGCAGGTAGTGGGAATCGAACCCACGTCATCAGCTTGGAAGGCTGAGGTTCTACCATTGAACTACACCTGCATGTTGTTCTGTCTCTCTCCTTAAGACATTTATTATTATAGTACCGAATCTAAAATTTGTCAACACTTTTTTTGAAATTTTTTTAAGTTTTTTTAATATTTTTTTCAACTCTAGTTTTATCAATACTTTCAAGAAAAATATTTTTTAAAATTCATAAGAAAAGTTATCAAAATGATAACTTTTCTTTATTATAATAGTAAATTTATCCTAAAAATGTATATCAATGTTCATAAGCTGGTGGCATTACCATTCTTCCTCTTGGTGTTCTAGAAATATATCCTATTTGAATTAAATATGGCTCATATACATCTTCAATCGTATCTACTTCTTCACCCAATGATGTTGCTATTGTTTCAACCCCAACAGGTCTTCCTTGATATTGATTTATCATTAGTTCTAACATTTTTCTATCTGTTTCATCTAAACCAATTTCATCAATTTCAAGTTGATTTAATGCATGTTTTGCTATTTTTAATGTTATATTTCCATCTCCTAATACTGCAGCATAATCTCTTACTCTTTTTAGTAATCTATTTGCTATTCTTGGTGTTCCTCTAGATCTTCTTGCAATTTCATATGAAGCATTTTTATCTATGTCTATTCCTAATATTTTTGCAGAACGTGTTACAATTGTACTCAAATCTTCTGGTGTATATAATTCTAATTTATGAATTATTCCAAATCTATCTCTTAATGGTGTTGTTAATGAACCTGCTTTGGTTGTTGCTCCTATTAATGTAAATTTTGGTAAATCTATTCTTATTGATTTTGCACTTGGTCCTTTTCCAATTACTATATCTAATGTAAAATCTTCTAATGCTGGATAAAGTATTTCTTCTACATTTTTACTTAATCTGTGTATCTCATCTATAAATAATACATCCTTTTCAGATAAATTTGTTAAAATAGCAGCTAAATCTCCTGGCTTTTCTATTGCTGGTCCTGATGTGATTTTTATATTTGATTTCATTTCATTTGCTATTATATTTGCTATTGTTGTTTTTCCAAGTCCTGGTGGTCCATAAAATAAGCAATGATCTAATGGTTCTCCTCTTTTTTGAGCTGCTTCTATATATATTTTCATATTTTCTTTTTACTTTAGTTTGTCCTATATATTCATCTAATGTCTGTGGTCTTAGAGAATTTTCTATTTTTTCTTCTATTGGACTTTCTAATTCTGGTCTTATATTAAATTCTTCTTCCATATTTTTTCCTCATCTTTTAATTTATGTGCATATTATATCATATTATTTTTTTTATTTTCAATATATAGAACAAATAAGAAAAATGAGATGAATTATTCATCCCATTTTATTTTCATTATTTATTCTTGAACTTCTACTGTTGTTTTTTCTGAATTTAATTTTAAAACATCATCATAGAAACATATTCTTGCCATTTGAATATATGCTCCTAAACACAATAATCCACAAACTGCTCCAACCATAAATACTATTGCTAAAACTGGAACTAATATGCAAGCTGTTGCTAGAACAAGTGGAAGATAGCATAATAATGCCCAACCTAAAAATGATAATAATAGAACAAATAAATCTCCTCTGTGTCCAACCATTAATTCAGCACTTTTTTCAACAGCATCTTGTGTAGTCATATCTGGATTGTCATATGCAATACATACTGTTAATGCATATTTTAATCCTATTGTTACAGCATATGCAAGTGCTACAACATATATTATAATTCCAATTATTACTAATCCTAATGCTTGTTGACCAGCTCCCATTGCAATTCCAGCAATTCCACCAGCTGTGAACATTATTGTAACAATTATAATTGCTAATACAACACAAATTATTGGTAATATCATTTTTAATAATGTTCTAAAACATAATCCCCATGCTCTAGTAAAGTTATCAAATCCTATTTTTATAAAATCAAAATAGTTTACTTCTTCATTTCTTTTTAATTTCATAAATACTGCTACCATTCCAAATGATAATGGAATTCCTATAACAACCTCTATAATTGATATTATTGATGTTAATATTGAATTATCTCCAAGTGCATTTTCTATCCCTGTTAATAATCCTGTTATTAAAAATTGTATAAGAATTATTAGTATAGCTTTTACCCATTTATTTTTTAATGACTCTCTTGCCTCTTTTCTTATGTCTGTTGCAACCATTTTTATTCCTCCCTTCTTTTGTATTTTATATTATAAATAATATCATTAATATTATATAAATCTTCATAAATTTTTTTCAAGTATTTTGTAAAATTTTGTTATTAAATTTCCACATTTGCTTATTTGTTGACAAATTATGTAAATAGTGCTATACTATATTTATATCGTTTATACACTTTGGGTTTTATTTTTTTAATGGAGGAATACGATTATGACTAAGAAAGCTAGCAAGTCCGCAACCACCAAGAAGGCTTTTCAGGACGCCCTGAAGAAGAAAGCTGCCGAAAAGGCCGCTTCTTCTAACGTCCTCAAGCCTGATGTACCTGTTGAGGTTACATCTCCTGAGGTTGAGGCATCTCCCAAGCACAACGAAGAGGCTTTCAAAAAGGCTCTGGAACTGCTTCTTTACACTTATCCTGCCGATGGCCGGAATAAGAGAAGTGATTTCAGCGCAGTGCTGAGCCTTCTCCTCAAGTTGAATGTAGACACTGCGTCTACCAAGGAAATCTCTGTTGAAACAGAGAAAGCCTTGAACATTCTGGGCTTTACCTCCAGCAAAATGGATGGTAAAGTAAGCATTCCCAAGGAAGAAATTTCCGATCTTGTTGTGTATCTGTTTAACGGATACCAGAAGATGCATCCCATGTTCTGTGCAATCAATGCAGACATCCTGCATAATTGCCCCACCGAACTGGAAAACATCTCCAAAAAGCTCTGGCATCCTGTCATCAAGTACTTGGCTTGCCAGAATGCCTCCACTATGACTGAGGAAGATGCTAAGCATCTTACGAGCGGCAATTCTGCTGAAATCGCTGATGTTCTTAAAAACGTCAAGTGTGCAGAACAGACCCGCTCTGCCCTGGCAAGTATTGCCTCTGAACTGGGTAAACTTGTCCTCAAGCTGAAAGCTTCCACTCCTGTTCAGGAAGTTGTTCATAGTGGTAACTGTCCTTTCGCAGGACTTAACCCCAACGACTTCCCTTCTTACGAAGAGGAACAGCCTGAAAAAGTCACTGTCATCGATGAAGTCTACCCTGAAGACAGAGTCTCTTCTCCTCAGTTCGTCGTAGAAGAAGAAAATGTCGAAGAGGAAGAAGTTCCTGAAGTTGAGACCACTCCTGAGCCCTCTTCTGTCGCACCTGACATCACCTCCAAGCAGAACAGCAACATTGCCATTCTCTTCCACACCATTACGGTGCTGAAGGAATACGGCGATCAGCTTCGTTCCCTTGAGGCTGAAGGCTTCGTGATCGAAGATGCACAGGCTCTGGTGGAAGCCAATGCACTTGGCTTCTCCTTCAATGAGCTCCTTCACAACGAAAAGATGGTTGAGACCCTCTCTTCCATCGTCAATTCTCTGAAGTAATGCTTTAGAGAAAACCCAAGCAACCCAAAAAGCCAGCCGAACTTATTTCGGCTGGCTTTCTTTATACTTAATAGTAGCCTCATTATTTGGTTCTATCTAAGCAATAATTTCTACTACTATTTCTCCACTTTTTTTACTTTATTTTCTATATTTTTACACTTTTCATCTTTTCCAAATAATTTAAAAAATATACTTTTTATACTTCTTTTGAATTTTTCAAAGCCTGTTTCTCTTCTTACAATAACCCATTTACTTTGTTCCATTTCTTTCTTCCTTTCTTCTCACAATAAAACTACTTTATATTAGAAAGTTTTTCTAAAACTATAATAAACATTGCATGTGACCAACCTAATCCAATAACCCAATTTGGTTTTAATGTTGAATTATCTACCTGCTCACCTAAAAAACTATGTTTTCCAACTGTTTTTTAATACAAAGTCAAATGTTTCTTTAGCTTTTTTCTTTTCGCCTATTTCTAAGTAATATAATGTCATCCATAGGTTTGAAATTGGCCAAGGAGATCCATTTCTATATCCATCATTCTCATATCTTTGATATCCACCTGTATATGTTCTAAGTGTTAAATTTATATTTTCAACTGTATTTAAAACTTTTTTCTCTTTTGGTGAAAATACATTAAATGGATAAACAGCTCCAAGTAAACTTATATCAATTCTTCTATCTTCTGTATTTCTTACATATGATTTTCTATTTTCATCATATAGATTTTGCTCAATATATTCTTTTTACTTTTAACATTAGTTCATCTATTTCTTTAATATTTTTGTTTATTTTTTCCTCTTTTAATCTGTTGTTTTCGAAATCAGATACATTTTTTCCCAATGCTTTATATATTTTTTTCATAGTATCAAATGCTGAAAAAAAATACTTGCACAAAGAATACATATGTATTCCTCTATCATTTTCTTCCCAAATGTCATAGCTTACAGCATACTTTCCTGTATTTTCTAATACATCATAAACATATTTTTTCAAAAATGTAATTGCTAATTCACACATATGTAAATTTTCTTTTAAAAATTGTTCATTTTTAGTATATTCATAATGAGAATATACTCCATAAACTACACTAGCCGTTTCATCAACTTGATATCCCCAACAAGGTGCTAATCTTCCATCTGTATAAAATCTCTGTTCCCACATTCCATTTTTACTCTGTGTTATTCTGCAAAATTCACTATAAAATTTATCTGCTTCTTTATTCATTTTTAAAATATCTAAAGCTTGTGTAATAAATACTGCATCTCTTGGCCAGCAATATGCATATCTTCCACATTGAGATAATTCTTCATCTACTTCTGGTGATGCAATAATTCCACCTGTTTCTTCATTCATTAATAATGGAAATAATAATATACTTCTTTTATATACATTTAATATTTTTTCTTCATAACTATTTTGAGGTTCTTTTATTTTTAATCCATCATGTTCTTTAACATATTTTCTCCAATATGCTTTTGTATCATTTAATTCTTTATTAAAATCTATCTTTCTTATTCTTTCGACTTCATCCATAAAGTCATGCATAGTTTTTTTATTTTCATCAATATATATACATATTTCAATATCTTTTCTATGCCCTGCTGGAAGTTTTCCAATATCAAAACTTATACCTGAATCTTTTGACATTCCAACATAATCTTTTCCACCTATAATTCCACTTCCTATATTATTTGATGTTCCATTTATTTGACCAGCAAATATTTTTTTCTAATTTTGAAAATGTTGCTATTGAAAAATCATGTGCAAATTGAACCATTCCATTATCTAATTTCATACCACTTATAAAATTATTTTGGTCTGATAATAATTCTGAATGTATTAAAAATTTAATATCTTGTTCTATATTACTATCATTTATAAATGAATATTTTTTTACTAGTATATCTTCTTTTATAGTTACAAAATCTGTTTGAACTATTTTTAAATTAAAATATGTATTTGTTATTTCTGTATTTAAAATATTTGTGTCTGTATCATAATATTGTATATATGTATTATTTATGTCATCATGTAAATATATTATATTTGAGTCATTTACTTTTTACTCCTGTATGAAAATACTTCAAATATTGCCTATTATCATGATTTGGATATGATAATCTTAACATTTCTCCTTTGCTTGAAAATGTTGCAAGCATGTTTTTATTTCCTATTATTGCATCATTTAAATATTTTCCATTGTATTTTGATTAGATGCCAGACTGATTCTGGCACCATTCCTTTCTCCTTGTATTTTGACTAGATATCAAATATATTTTGACACCTTTACTTTTATCCTTCAACTACATTTAGAATTTGTTGCTCTAAATCTTTAATTTTTTCATTTATTCTAAATATGTCTTCATCTCGTAATTCATCATCTGTCATATCTTCTTTTACCATAACTTCCATATCTGCAAGCTCGTCTTTTAATTTTTCTAATCTTTCTAAAACTTCATTCTTTAATGTCAATGTTTTCTTTATCTTAATTCTATTTACAATTCTTAATTCATCATCTAATTGATATGTTTCACCATATTCAGGTATTGTTACTCCAATTCCTGTATTTTCTAATATTTTATTTCTTAATACTTCTTGTGATTCTTCTTCACCATGTACTAAAAATATATGTTTTGGCTTATTATAGAATGAGTATACAAAATTCATAAGCCATTCTTTATCAGCATGACCAGAATATCCTTCAATATATTCAATTCTTGCATTTACTGCAAATTCTTCTCCAAATATTGTAACTTTTTTTGCTCCATTTACAATTTCATATCCTAATGTTCCTGGTGCTTGATATCCTACAAATAATATTGTACTATTTGGATTCCATATATTATGTTTTAAATGATGTTTTATTCTTCCAACATCACACATACCGCTTGCAGATATTATTATTGCTGGCTCATTACTTTCATTTAATGCTTTTGATTCATCTGCTGTTTGAGTAAATTTTAAACCTGGAAATTCTAATGGATTATTTCCTCTTTCAATTTCTTCTTTTACTTCATCTTCAAACAAATCCATATTTTCTTTAAATACTTGTGTTGCTGATATTGCAAGTGGACTATCAACATATACTGGTACTTTCATTAATGTTCTATATTCTCTTAAAAATTCTTCATCATGTCTATTTTCTTTTATTTTATTAATTTCATATAAAATTTCTTGTGTTCTTCCTACTGCAAATGATGGTATTACTACTGTTCCTCCATTATCAATAGTTTCAGAGACTATTTTTAAGAATAATTCTGCTTTTTGATCATTTCTTATATGTAATCTACTTCCATATGTTGATTCCATAACTAAATAATCACAATTATCTATCATTGTTGGCTCTGATAAAAGTGGAATATCATTATTTCCTAGATCTCCTGAAAAGACTGCTTTTGTTTCTTTTCCATCTTCTTTTTGCCCATATTTCTATTGTACTTGAGCCTAACATATGTCCAGCATCATTAAATCTAACATATATATTTTCAGATACTTGTATTATTTCGTCATATTTTACAGGTACAAATATTTCCATGCATTTTAATGCATCTTCTGCTGTATAAAGTGGTCCTCTTGTTGGTTGACCTTTTCTTATTCTTTTTTTATTTTTCCATTCTGCTTCCATTTCTTGAATATGTCCACTATCTGGTAACATTATTTGACATAAGTCACATGTTGCTTTATGTGCATATATTGACCTTTAAATCCATCATTATATAGTTTTGGGATTCTTCCTGAATGATCTATATGTGCATGTGTTAATAACATAAAATCTATTTCTGCAGGATTGTAATCAAATTCTCTATAATTTTGTTCCTCTAATTCTGCCTTTCCTTGATATAATCCACAATCAACTAAAAACTTTTTTTTTTCCAGCAGCTTCAACTAAAAAGTTTGAACCTGTTACTATTTTTGTAGCTCCTAAAAAGTTATTTTCATCTATTAATCCTCCGTTTTTTTAATTAAAGATTTTAATCTTCTTATTTATCTTATTCTTTTCAATATTGTTTATTATAAATTTTTCTTCTGAAATATTTTCATCAAATAATTGAAAATATTTTTTTATCATATTCTGCAAAAATTTTATAATATAATTTCCTTTTAAATCAATTATCCTTGTTTCAAATATGTGTGTCCATACTTCGAATGGTACTTCTTTTGATACTATTTTTTTTCTTTTTTTCCTATTTTTATTAGTTCTTTTTCAATTTCTGTTATTTCTTCTTTTAATTCTGAAATATCTTTTATTGAATCTTGAGTATTAAATGGTATTAACATATAATATCTAAATTTATATATTAAATTTAATAATGTGTCTTTGTTGGCATTTTTTTTATTTCTTGTTTAAAACATTCCAAAAAAAAGTAATTACAAATTTTAAATAAACTTCTTTTTTTGTTCTTCTTCTGTATAATATATTGTTTCTAACAAATTTTTCTTTTGAGTTATTTTTTCCTTGCTTTCTACATAATTATATGGCAATAATTTAAAATTTATATCTTCAATATTTTTTAAATTTTCTTGTTTTTTTGCATTTAATTGTTGCCTTAATACTCTTACACTAAAAACCTTTTTTCTATTGGAACTCCTTCATTGACTTTTTGATATTGATTTTTTAATTCTTTTTCTGAACTTAATATTTTTTGAATTACTGCAATTTCTTTTTCTGCTTTCTTTTTTCTTCTGTCAATTCAGTAATATATTGTTCAACATTAGTTCTCTTTTTTATATCATTATCAATTTCATTTAATTGTTGTATCTTTTCAGATTTAAAGTCTATGTCTTGTTCAATTTCATTCATTATAGCAATTTTTTCAATTATTTCATATAATTTTTTTGCATTTTCAATTCCATATTTATTTGAAATTTGTTCTTTAAACATACTATAATAATCTATTATTCCATCTGTATCAAAACTCCAATTATCCATAAATTCTTCTCCAAGTAATATTTGGAGTATTTGATATACAAGATTTGAACTTATACTTTCTATTTCTGTTTTTATTGTTGTCCATGACCAACCATTAAAATCTCTTAATACTTCTACTCTATCTAAACTCTTTCCTGTCATTATTAGCTTTGATAATGGTTCTGAAATAATTTCATATTTGCTATTTACTATTTTATTATTATTTATTACTTTTTTCTATTGCATATAATATTTTTTCTTCAATTGGATATGTTATTATCTGATTTTCATCAATATAAAATTTATTTTTTTTTCTAAGCTCTTTTTTATTTTTTCTTCTTCGATCTTTTCATTAAAGCTTACTGTTACAATTTTATTACATTTTTCTTTTTATATTTTTATTAATTTCATCTACATATTCTTTTTTATTTCTTTGAATTACTTTAGCATTTTGATAATCTTTATATGATACATCTATTTTGTACAAAATTCCTTGGAGAAGATTTTTAGTTCTTTCATCTACATCTTTTTGAGCTAATACATTTTCTAAGATTTCATTACGGTCTTTTTTATTATTTTTTCTAACATATCTTCTCCTCCTTTCTTTTGTATCTATTCTTGATTATCTTCAGGTGATGTTCCCATTTTTAATTCTTCCCATCTTTCTTTTGACATTAATACTTGACGTGGTTTGCTTCCTTGATATCCTGAAATAATTCCTCTTTCTTCCATTTGATCTATTATTCTTCCAGCTCTTGCATATCCTACATTAAATTTTCTTTGAATGAATGATGTTGAGGCTTGACCTGTTTCTACAACTAAATCAATTGCTTCCATTAAATGTTCATCTGTATTATCATCTGGATCTTTTGAGTTTGTATCTTGAATTTCTTTATCTGTTTTTCCACTTTTTTCTATTGAGTCTAATATATCTTCATTATATGTTGCTTCACCATTTGTTTTTACAAATGATACAATTTTTTTCTACTTCTTCATCAGATACAAATGCTCCTTGAATTCTTGTTGGTTTTGCTGCTCCTGTTGGATAATATAACATATCACCTTTTCCTAATAATTTTTCTGCTCCTACTTGATCTAATATTGTTCTTGAATCTACTTGTGAAGATACTGCAAAAGCAATTCTTGAAGGTATGTTTGCTTTTTATTATACCTGTGATTACATCAACAGATGGTCTTTGTGTTGCTATTATTAAATGCATTCCTGCTGCTCTAGCTTCTTTTGAGCTAATCTACAAATTGAATCTTCTACTTCTTTTGCTGCAACCATCATTAAATCTGCTAACTCATCTATTATAATTAATATTTGTGGTAATTTTCCAACACCTTCTTCTTTTTCTATTAATGCATTATATCCTTTTAAATCTCTTACTCCTTTTTGTGCAAATACATTATATCTGTTATCCATCTCCTGTACTGCCCATGCTAACGCTCCTGCTGCTTTTTAGGATCTGTTACTACTGGTATTAATAAATGTGGGATTCCATTATATACTGATAATTCGACTACTTTTGGGTCTACCATTACAAGTTTTACTTCACTTGGTTTTGCTTTATATATTATACTTGTTATTATTGTATTTATACAAACACTCTTTCCTGAACCTGTTGAACCTGCAATTAATGTGTGTGGCATTTTTGCCATATCTGCAATTGCTACTTTTCCTGCAACATCTTTTCCTAATGCTACACTCATTTTTGATTTGCTTTCAGCAAATTCGTCTGATTCTAATACATCTCTTAAATGTACCATTTCTTTTTCTTGATTTGGTACTTCTATTCCCACTGCTTGTTTTCCAGGAATTGGTGCTTCTATTCTAATTGTTTCAGCTGCTAAGTTTAATGCAATATCATCTGCTAGATTTGCAATTTTACTAACTCTTACACCTTCAGCTGGTTTTAATTCATATCTTGTTATTGCTGGTCCTACTGTTACATTTTCTACTTTTGCTTGAACTCCAAAACTATATAATGTTTTTTGTAATCTTGTTGCAACATCTGTTAATGCTTTTGCCCCACCTTTTATAGTCTTTTTTTTCACCTTTACTTAATATTTCTATTGGAGGATATTGATAATTTTCATCTTCTACTATCATTGCATGTTCAAGCTGTAAAACTTGTTTTGTTTTATCTTCTTTTTGCTCTTCCTCTTTTTTAAATAAATCATTTTCAATATAGTCTGGATCTATATTTTCTTTTTCTACAATTGTACTTGCTACATTTGCAATACTTGATTTTCCTTTTTTCTTTTCCTTTGTTAATGGTATTAAATCATCTTTTCCATGTCTGAATTTTGTACGTCCATTTTCGTCTATTTCTTCTATTGCTCTTCCATTAAGATTAATTTTTATTTGTCCTTCACTATCTTCTTCTGTATTTTCTAAATATGCTTTTCTATTTTCTTCTCTTAATTTTGCTTTCATTTCTTTTTTGCTTAATTTTTCTGTTGTACCTTGTTCTTTCATCATTGCCATTTTCTCTAATTTTTCTTGATGTCTAGCTTCTTTTTCTTCCATCTTTAATTCATGCTTTGTTTTACTATTCTCTACTCCTGATTGAATTATTGCTCTTATTATTTCTGCAACATCAATTCCAAATGTTGTTGCAAATAAAATTACTGCTGCCCCTATACTTACTATAATTGTTCCTATTTTTCCAAATAATCTAAATAATGGAACTGCTGCAATTGTTCCTAATGCTCCTCCTCCAATATTGTTTTCTCCTAATTGATATGCATCTTTTACTATTTCTGATATATTTTGTTCTATATTTATTTCACCATTATATATTTGATATACACTTAATATTACAGCAATAAATATTAACAATAATACATATTGACCTATTTTTGATGATATATATCCATCATCATCTATACATGCCATTTTTATTGCAACAGCAAATGCTCCTAATGGTAATATATATTTTAATATTCCTATCATTCCTCCAAAAGAAATCACTTAAGGCAATTCAATTGCTCCTGATTGTGCATATATTAATACTGTTAATAATACACTTAAAATAATTACTACTATTAGTGATATGTCTTGTTTTTTTCTGTTGTTTCTTCTTTTTTTACTACTTTTTTTTTTGCCATTTCTCTACCCCTTCCAGTATTTTACTTTCCTTTAAACTTTGATGAGGACACACCTTATGTGAATAAACATAAGGGTGTCCCCATTCTTTTTGATCCTAATATTTATACTATGGGGACGGGTTTATAAAACCTATCCTTTTTAGATTATTGCAATTCTTTTTTGCTATCTTGAATTGTTTATTGTTCCTTCTAATGACATTTGCATTATATTTGCTGCTTCACTTATATCTTTTTCTAATTTTGCCAATGAATCTGTTAATACTTTTTCTGTTGAATTTAATAAATTATTTGCATATTCTTTTCGTTCCTTGTGAAATTTCTCTTGACATCTCATTTGCTGTTTCTATTATTTCTGCTTTTTGTTCATATGCTTTTTCTTGTAATTTCATGTTCATCAATCATTGATATTATTCTATTTTCAGCTTCTTTAACAATTCCATCAGCTTCTTTTTTGAGCTTCTGCTAATATTCTTTGTCTTTCTTCTTTTACCCATTTAGCTTGTTTTAATTCGTCTGGCAATTTTATTCTTATTTCTTTTATTATTTCTAATAATTCTTCTTTGTCAACCATTGTTTTATTGGTAAAAGGTAGTCCCTTACTATTTTCTAATATATCTTCTAAAGTTTCTAATAATGTGAATATTTCCATTTTTTACCCCTTTCTAGGTATTTGTGTTTTTCTATATTTTAAGAATATTATTGTTGCTCTTCCATATTTTCTTTTATCAGTAATTTCAACATCCATTTTTTCTATTTGATTTAATATTCTTGTTTCATCATCTGTTTCAACTATAATTTTAGTATTTTCATTAACCAATTCATATTCAATAATTTTTTCAAGTGATATTTTTATGAAGTCTGTAGCATATGGTGGATCTATATATACAATATCAAATTTTTGATTTTGTAATCTTTCAACTAATTTGGTAAACTCCATATTATATACTTCTACTTTTTCTTCAAAATGAGTTTTTTGTACATTTTGTTTTATAATCTTTATAGCATCTTTTGAACTATCACATAAAACAGCTCTTTTTAGCTCCTCTACTTAAAAATTCTAAACCTATTGCTCCACTTCCTGAAAATAAATCTAACACAGTGGAATCCTCAATATCATTTTGTATTATATTAAATAGTGATTCTTTTACTCTGTCTAATGTTGGTCTTGTTGCAGTTCCATCTAATGTATATAATTTTGTTCCTCTTGCTTTTCCACTTATTATTCTCATATTTATAATGTTACCTTTCATTCATATATTACTATTTTATCCTTTTTTTTTTGTATAATGTCAATAGTCTTAATAAAATTGTAACATACATTTAATACTTTTGTAACATTTTTTCAAATATTACAAAAGTATTAAAATGATTAATTTAAACTGTTTCCATATGTATCAAAAGAAAATGTACCTATTTGCTTTTTTTTTCTCTTCATCTCTATAAACTATTATATTGTACCTACCTTCTTTCTGATTTAGTTCGTTATATTCAAGCTTATAAGCTTCCCCAATATGTTTAACTAAATACTTTTCTAATGTCTTTTGGTCTAAAGCTCCATCATCACTTTCAAGTAGCGCTTCTTGAATTGCCATTCTTACAGAATCTTTTGCTTCTTTATATTCTGTTGCAGTTTTTACATCTTTAGCTTGTCCAATTGAACTGTCTTGCCCATCTGATGATAAAGAAACTCCTGCTATTATCAACATTACAACAATTGTAACTGTTAATGCAATTAATGTTATACCATTTTCTTTTATATTTCTCATATTTTTTCCTTTCATAATTATATTTCAAAAAAAATAGCAAGAAAAGTCTTGCTATTTATTCTTCTTCATCTTGATTTATCTCTTTAATTAATTCTTCTTGAGAAATTAATAATGATTCCATTTTTGCTTTATATACATCAAATTGTTTTTTACATCTTCAAATCTTCTCTCTTTAATAGCAATTTGTTTCTCAATTTCATCTAATTTTTTTTAGAGATGCTTCATTTTCTTCTTGTTGAATTTCACTAGCCTTGTTTCTAGCTTCTGCTATTAGTTGATCAGCTTGTTGTTTTGCTGCTATTTTTACTTCTTCTGCTGTTGTTTGAGCCATTACTAGTGTATTTTGTAATGTTTTTTCTCTAAGTTTTTATATTGTTCTAAATCTTTTGTTAATTTTTCTATTTTATCATTTGCTTCTGCTAATTCTTTATAATTTTTCTCATAATCAACAACTAATTCGTCTAGAAAATCATCAACATCTTCTACATTATATCCATTCATCATTTGTTTGCTGAATTTTTTATTTTCTATATCTAATGGTGTAATCATATTAGAATCCTCCATTTCTTTGAATTTAATTTATATTGTTGTTTTTTAACCAAGAAACAGATAATTTATTTTTTTTTATTTCTTCTCTTGCCATTTCATTTGTGATCTCATAATTCATTGGTGCAATTAAGAATATTGAATTTGATATCTTTTGTATATGTCCATCTAGTGCATATACTCCACCACTAATAAAGTCAACAATTCTTCTTGCAACTTCTTTACTAACATATTCTAAATTTACTATTACAGACTTTTTCTCTTTTAATAAACTGCATATTTCTTCAGATTGTTCGAAAGTAGTTGGTTGTGAAATTACCATCTTTATTGCTTGTGATTGTTGTGTCATAGGTACAACTTTACTCTTTCTTCCAAAAAACTTTTTGTCTTCTTCTTCATCTTCATAATTATTATCATATGTATCTACATCATAATCTTCATCTTCAATGTCTTGCTTCTGATTGATTATTATTGTTCATACCAATAACACCCCAGATTTTGTCCATTATAGCTCCTGCCATCTTAAAACCTCCTAATATTTTTACACTTCCGTTTTTATTTGTCAAAATACCTTCTGACTTTTTAACCTGCATATAGTATCCAACTTTTTCATTCTTTTGTCAATAGTTTATCTTAGTGTTACAAAAATTTAATATTTTTGTAACACTTCTGTAATATTTCATATTCTATTTTTTTTTTTTTAATACTATTTCATCATAATTAACTATTTTTTTTATAATTTTTAATATCTTCTTCACTTACTCCAAGTTCTTGTAATTCTTTTTTGTTTCATATGACGAAATTATTGAAAAATTTTCATTTTGTTTTTGTATTTTTACATAACTTTTACTTTCTATACCAGATTTATTTTTTATGACATAATTTATTTCATTATTATTAATAGTTTCAGAATATATTGCCTGATTTGGTACCTTAAATCCTGCTTTTTTTTCCCACCATATTATATCTACTGCAATTTTCCTATGATTAATGACCGTTGTACTCATTCTATCCACTTCAAAGATTATAGTTTTTTTTTCCACTTCCTTCATTTATTTGAACTATATCTGCTTTTTTTTCTTCTTCTGTTCCTGATAACCTTAAAGTTACACTATCTCCCACTTTTGCATTATTTCCAAGTTCACTATTTGTTGTAATAGCTATATAGTATTTAAAGTTATCTATTATTTTTCCACAATCACTACTTGATGATATTATTTGCCCTGTTTTCAAATCTAATCCTTCAAGAAATGTATCTGTAATTTCCCTAGATTTTCTGGAGTTAATTTTTCCTCTAATCCATCTACTCTATATGATACTGTACCACTTGCTGGTGATTTTTTTTTTATATAAAGCTCCATTTGTTAACTTTTTTTCATATTCTTCTCTTTCTTTTATCAATTGCTTAATATTTTTATCAGATGTATTTTCTCCTATATATTTTTTTTTTTTGAAATTAGCTCATCTATATTGTCTTTGTACTCTTTGATTTCTTGATAATTTGTTAATTTATTTAATTCTATTAATTTTTCTTCAATTTGGTTTTCTATAACTTTTTTATATCTGCTGATGATGGAGATGTTTTATCTTTTTCTAATTCTTCTTGAATTTCATAATCTATTTTCTTTATATTTTCTGTTGTCTCTTTTTCACTTTCTTTATAATATCTAAAAAAACAACCTCATCTTTCGCTACCTTTTGTCCTTCTGTTGTAATAGCATATATTCCATTCAAATTGTCTTCATCTTTTATTACTGTTTCATTTCTAATAATATAACCAACAGTTTCTTCTTCTTCTTTTTATCTCTCCTTTAGTTATTACATATATTTCTGTTGGTTGTATTATTAATAATATTACTGCATATGCGAAATATATTGCTAAACATATACAAAATATTATTGCTAATATTTTCTTAAGTTTTTTTTCGTTTCCATCATCTCCCATCATTTTAGATATCATTTGTTTAATTTTTTTCTATAATGTTAATATTATCCTCCAAATTTGCAAGTCCATCTATCCAAATAGTTTGTTTGTTTTTTCTAAACCATGTTAATTGTCTTTTAGCATATCTTCTACTTTCTTGTTTTATTTTTTCTATCATTTCTTCTTTTGTAAGTTCTTTTTTGAAAATATTGAACAACTTCTTTATATCCAAGTCCTTGCATTGCTGTTGGAAAATGGTTATATTTTCTTCGCAAATTTTCTACTTCTTCTATTAAACCATTTTCTATCATTTTATCAACTCTTATATTAATTCTTTCATATAATTTTTCTCTATCTATATTAATTGCAAATATTTTATAATCATATTTTACTTCATTTTTTTTCTTGATTCTTTTTCTTGCTCTGTTTTTTTTTTCCTGTTTTATGGTAAATTTCTAATACCCTTATTATTCTTTTTTTATCATTTTTACTTATTTTTTTGCATTGCTTGTTCATCAATTTCTTTTTGCTTTATTATATAAATTTTCTAAGCCTTCTTCTGCTTCTTTTTTTCTAATTTTTTCCTATATTCTTCATCAAATTTTATTTCTGGATATTCTATTTCGTATATTAGGCTATCTACATATAATCCTGTTCCACCTACAATTATTGGTATTTTTCCTTTACTAATAATATTTTCTATTGCTTTTTTTCGGCATCAGTTTTGTAATCTGCTACACTATATCTTGTATCTGGTGATACAAAATCCACCAAATAATGTTTTATTCCTTGCATTTCACTTTTTGTAACTTTTGCTGTTCCTATATTCATATCTTTATATATTTGCATAGAATCACAAGAAATTATTTCTCCATTTATTTTTTTGCTAATTCTATTGATAATGCTGTTTTTCCAGATGCTGTCGGTCCACATATTACAATTACTTTTGGCTTATTCATTTTTTCTCCATTCTGCAATTAATTTTGCATATTATAATTATTTAAAATCCCTATCTGAGTATTTCTTAAATATACAAATTCCATTATAACTAATAATATAAATATAATTAAAGTCTTTTTTAATTTTCGTGCACATTCTTCTTTATCAATTTCTCCATTTTGACTTTCATTTATTAATCTTGTAATATTAGGTAATAAAATTATCCCATTCATAGGTGTAAATATTGTTACTAATATTTTCAATGCAATTTCTCTGCTTTGACTATTTGGATATTCAATTCCTAATGAAGAAATATTAAATAAAATCATTGTAAATATCAAACATACAATTATTTCAAAAATAAATATTATAATTTTCTTTTTTAAATCCATTCCATTTAATCCATTATAAATAATTATACCTAATACTATAAAAAGTATTATTGATATTACACTAATTAATGCATTCATATATTGACCTTTCTTATTTTCGTGCAAATTTTCTCTCAATATCATATTTAGACATTTTTATCGCTATTGGGTTTCCTTTTGTATTATCAAATGGATCTGCTAATGATAATAATTTTTCTATTATGTTTTGAGTTTCTTCTCTTGTATTATCCATTTTTTCATTTTCAACAACTTTTTTTTTGCAACTGTTTGTAAAAATTTTTTCTTCTATTTCTTTTCTTTCTGTTCTGGCAACAGAATTTATTTCTTGTAAGATTTCTATAAATAATTCTTTTTGTTTCCATTTCAACACATATTTCTGGAACCTCTGTTAATTTTATAGTGTCTTCTCCAAATGGTTCAAATATAAATCCTGCTTTATTTAACATCTCTATATTGTCTTTTGCTATTTCCATATCTTTTTTTGACAATGTTATAACATCTGGCAATAATAATAATTGCGAAGAGTTTTGTTTTTCATTATAATAATTATTTTTTAATACTTCATATAAGATTCTTTCTTTTGCTTTTCTTTGATTCAATATGTACATATCTTGGTTTATTTCTAATATAGAGTAATTTTCAAATGCAATTCCTATAAATTTGTAATTTACTTTTTGGTTTTCTGGAAATTTATCAAATATTGATATATTTTCAACTGGTGTTGTTATATCATCAATATTGTTTTCTTCTTTTTCTATTTTGTTTTGTTCTTCTAATGGCTTTGTTCCAAACATTTTCATGTACATTTCTTCAAATTCTGGTGAAAATCTTGTTTTCTTTTCTTCTACATTTTCTTTTTCTATTTTTTCCTCTTGTATATTTTCATTTTGCACTGGTTGTATTGTTTGTTCCTCTTTTTGTGGAAGCTTATATTGAATTTGTTCTGTTTGTTGTTTATCTTCTTTTATTGGTTCATAAGTATATTTTTCTTCATTTAAGCTTTCACTTACTTGTGGTTCTGATATTTTTTGTACTGGAATATCATATTTAATTTCTTCTTTTTCCTTAACTTCTTTTTAGAGAATCTTCATCATCTATTTTTTTTCAACTTCTTCTACATCTTTTTCTGTTTCTAAATTTGTTACATTATCTTTACTTCCATAAGTTTCATTTAATACTTTTTGTTTTAGTTCTTGCAATTTTCTTAATACTTCTTGATTTTTTTATCATATACTTCATTTCCAATAAATTTAGAATTTTCAATAATTTCATTTTGTTTTATTTGTGTTTTTTCTACTTTCACTTCTTCTTTTGGAACTTCTTCTTTTACTATTGGTGTACTAACATTTCCTTTTGCTTTTTCTTCAATCAATCCCATTTCTTGAAGTTTTCTTTGGTTGTATATTTGTTCTACAATAGTTTCTTTTTTTGGTTGAAATTCCTTTTTTTTTCTTCTACATTATTGTTTTCATCAGACAATAGTTTTTTCTTTTATTGAATTATATACTGCTTTAAATATTGTATTTTCATTTTCGAATCTTACTTCTAATTTTGCTGGATGAACATTTACATCAACTTTTCTTGATTCATATCTATATTTAATACTGCAATGCAAATTTTCCAGATGGTATGTAATCTTTATATGCTCTTTCTGTTGCTGATGATAATACCTTATCTTTTACATATCTTTTGTTTACAAAAAATATTTGATTTGCTCTATTTGATCTTGCTATTTCTGGTTTTCCTATAACTCCATATATATGTATATCTTCTAATTCATAATCTACGTCAATTATAGAATTTGCAACTGTTTTTCCATATAAACTATATATTACTGTTTTTATATCTCCATTTCCATTTGTTTGTATTACTGTTCTTCCTGTATTTATTAGTTTTAAAGCTATTTCAGGATGTGCTAATGCTATTCTTGATATTGCATCTTCTATATATCCTGCTTCTGTAAAGTCTTTTCTTAGAAATTTATATCTTACTGGTGTATTATAGAATAGATTTGTTACAGTTATTGTTGTTCCAACACATGCTCCTGTTTCAGATTTTTCTATTATATTTCCACCTTCTACAACTATTTTTTGACCATTTGCTTGTGTGGCTGTTTTTGAAACTAATTCTACCCTTGAAATTGCAGCAATACTTGCCAATGCTTCTCCACGGAACCCCATAGATTTTACTGTGCTTAAATCTTCTGCTGATCTTATTTTACTTGTTGCATGTCTTTCAAATGCTATTTCTAAATCATCTTCTGCAATTCCTTTTCCATTGTCTGTTATACGTATATATGATATACCTCCATTTTTTATTTCTACTGTTATATTTGTTGCTCCTGCATCTATTGAATTTTCTACCATTTCTTTTTTTATTGCTGATGCTGGTCTTTCTATTACTTCTCCAGCAGCTATTTTATTTATTGTTAAATCATCTAATAATACTATGTTTCCCATATTATTCCTTGCCTTATGTAAATTTATTTAGGTTTATTTTGCTACCTATAAACATGGTTATATTCTATAATAAAAAAATAAAAATAGCAAGTTATCCTTGCTATTTTTTATGATATTTTATGCAAATATTTGTCTTTTTTAAATGGTAATATATTGTTCGTTTCTTTCTCTACTGCTGAATTTTTCTTTTCGATTCTTGCTTTTTTCTTGTGCTATTTGCTTTTTTTGTCTTTCTGCCATTGTCTCACATATTGCTTTTTTTTGATATGTAAAGTGTGTGTCTTGTGCTATTTTTTGCCAATTATAATTTTCTTTTTACTTTTATTTTTGCATTTTTTACAATATTATCACATAATTCTGGATTAAATAATAGTTCTAGTATTGAATCTGCAATTGAATTTGATTTCCACAATAGCTTTTCATTCCTGTTACTCTATGTTCTACAATTTCTCCTAATCCTCCAGCATCTGATACTACTATTGGTCTTTCTGCTAACATTCCTTCAAGTGCTACAATTCCAAATGGTTCATATGTACTTGGAAATACTGAGATATCTGCTGCTTTATACATTCTTTCTACATCTTTTCCATTCATATATCCTGCAAAATATACTTTATTTGAAATTCCTAAATAATCAGCTTGTGCCTTTAATTCGTCTAACATTCCACCTTTTCCAGCTATTACTAATTTAGCATCATGATATGAAGCTAATACTTTTTGGCATTGCTGCAATTAAATTTTGTACACCTTTTTCATATACTAATCTTCCCATGAATAATATTATTTTTTCATTATCCATTGCATATTTTCTTCTAAACGAATAATCTCTGTCCATTCCTGTGAATTTATTTAAGTTAACACCATTTGGAACAACATTTATTTTTTCAAATGGTAATCCAAATAGTCTTTGTACTTCACTCTTCATATAATTACTGTTTACTATTACTTCATTTGCTTCATATGTAAGCATCCATTCTGTATCATTTATGTATTTTTGATTTGGTTCTCTTATTCCACTATTTCTTCCTGCCTCTGTTGCATGTATTGTTGCTACTATTGGGATATCAAATGAGTGTTTTAATGTTTTTGCAGCATTGGCAACTAACCAATCATGTGCATGTATTACATCAAATTTTCCTTGTTCTGCAATTATTTGACTTGCTCTTTCTACCATATTAAAGTTAAGTTGTAATATCCAGTCTATAAAGTTGTTTGGTTGTATCATATAATTATCTACTCTATAAACTTTTACTCCTTTATCATCCTCATAATATGGAACTTCCCCATCTCTATATGTTACTACAGTTACTTCATGACCATCTTTTATTAATCTGTGTGATAGGTCATATACTACTCTTGATATTCCGCCAACTACTCTTGGTGGATATTCCCATGTAAGCATCAATATTTTCATTGATTTTACCCCTTTCTTAAGTTCAGTTTTCTTCTGTTTCAATTATACTTTGTATATTTTATACATAATTTTTGTTTTTGTCTATATTTTTTACAAATTTTTTCTACATTTTACTATCTTTTAACATATGTTATAAAATCATATGTTAAATCATTATTTTCATCTTTTTGATTTTCATCTCTTGAAACTTCTTTCCAAACTTCTTCATTAATTCTTGGGAATACTGCATCACCATCGAAATCTTTGTCTACTTCTGTTACATATAATTTTGTTACATATTGCATAAGTAATCTATATATCATAGCTCCACCTATTACATAGTTTTCATTTCTGTCTTCTATATATTGTTGTATTTCAAGCATTGAATGTACAACTTTTGCATTTGGTGTACTTACTCTAAAATCAGGATTATTTGAAAATACAATTACATTTCTCTCTCTTAAATATTTTCCTAATATGTCATATGTTTTTCTTCCCATTATAACATTTTTTCCTTCTGTTAATTCTCTAAATTTTTTTTGATTCTGCTGGTAATTTCATTATTAATTCATCATTTTTTCCTATTACATTGTTTTTAGCTTTTGCTACTATTATACTTAACATTATTTTTTTCCTCCATTACTTATCATTAGAACATTTACTAATATTCCCATGTTGGAACATATTCTTCTTCATGTTCTCCTAATTCTTGTATATATCCATTTTCTAAATCTAATCCATATAAATAATTTTCTACTTTTTCATATTCTTCTTTTGTTATTTTTCTTGCAATTTCTGGTATTTCTTTTTGCCTTATATGTTGGAAAATATTGTGCCATTATACTTACATATACATTTGAATCTATATTTTCTTTAATCCATTTCAAAACTTTTTTACTATTTTGTACTTCATTTGGTAATATTAGATGTCTTATCATTAATCCTTTTTTCATAACTCCATTTTCATCAAGAACTGGTGTCCCAACTTGCCTATACATTTCTTGAATTGCTTTTTTGTTGCAATTTCAAAATAATTATCTACTTTTGAATATTTTTTCGCTAAATCATCATAATAATATTTTAAATCTGGTAAATATATGTCTACATATCCTTCAAGTAATTTTAGTGTTTCTACACTCTCATAACCATTTGTATTATATACTATTGGAATTTCCAAACCTTTTTTTTTTCTTGCAATTTTTATTGCTTCTACTATATGTAGTGCATATGATGTTGGAGTTACTAAATTAATATTTTGGACATTTCTTTTTTTGTTGTTTTATCATTACATTCGCAAGTTCTTCTATTGTTATTTCTTTTCCTCTTCCAAGCTGACTTATTTCATAATTCTGGCAAAATACACAATTCATATTACAATTTGAGAAAAAGATTGTTCCAGATCCTTTTTCTCCACTTATACATGGTTCTTCAAAATTATGAATTGAATATAATGCTATTTTTATTTTATCTGTTGATTTACATCTTCCTGGATTTTTGGTTCTATTAATTTTACAATTGTGTGGACATATTGTACAACATTCTAATTCTTTATTCATCTCTATATCCCTCTAAAAAATTCCACTTATTTCTCCATCATTTGAAATATCTATATTTTCTGCTGCAGGAGTTTGTGGTAATCCTGGCATTGTCATTATTTTTCCTGTATATATAACAATAAAACCTGCTCCTGCTTTTAATTCTACATCATTAATATTTATATTAAATTTTTCAGCACATTCTATATTTTTTGCATTATCTGAAAATGAATATTGTGTTTTAGCTATACAAATTGGTAAATTTCCATATCCTAATTTTTCTATTTTTTCAACTTTTTTTTCATTGTTTCATCACTAAATATTACATTTTCTGCACCATAAACATTTTGTGCTACTTTTCTTACTTTATCAACTATAGAATCATTTAAGTCATAACAATATTTAATTGTTTGACTTTCTGGCATATTAACTATCTTTTGTGCAATATCTATTGCTCCATTTCCACCTTTAGCCCAACTTTCTACAATACTTACTTTAATATTTCTTTTTTGCTTAATTCTTCTTTTAGATAATTTAGTTCAACACCTGTGTCTGTATTAAATTTATTTATTGCTACTATTACATTTTGTCCAAAAATATTTTTTAAGTTATCAATATGTTTATATAAATTTTTCATTCCTTTTTTTAATGCTTCAATATTTTCATTTAAAATTTTTTCTTTTGGAACTCCTCCATGATATTTTAATGCTTTTATTGTTGCAACACATACTACTGCATCTGGTCTAATATTTGCATTTCTACATTTTATATCAATAAATTTTTCAGCACCTAAGTCAGCTCCAAATCCTGCTTCTGTTACTGTATATTCTGCAAGTTCCATTCCTAATTTTGTTGCTATTACAGAATTACATCCATGTGCGATATTAGCAAATGGTCCTCCATGTATTAATGCTGGTGTATGTTCTAAAGTCTGTACCAAATTAGGTTTTATTGCATCTTTTAATAAAACTGCCATTGCACCTTCTGCTTTTAAATCTTTAGAAAATATTGGCTCTTCTTTTTTTTATTATATCCTATTATTATATTTCCAAGTCTTTGCTTTAATTCTTCTATATTTTCAGATAAGCATAATATTGCCATTATTTCTGATGCTACTGATATGTCGAATCCATCTTCTCTTTGCACTATATTTTTTTCTCCTAATAAGCCTGTTTCTATTTTTCTTAATTGTCTATCATTTAAGTCAACACATCTTTTCCATACTACTTTTTCTATTTGTAATTTATTCCCATAATATATATGATTATCTATCATTGCTGACAATAAATTGTTTGCAGATGTTATTGCATGTATATCTCCTGTAAAATGCAAGTTTATATCTTCCATTGGAGCTACTTGTGCATGTCCTCCACCTGTTGCCCCACCTTTCATTCCGAAAACTGGTCCTAATGATGGTTCTCTTAATGCTAATATTGATTTCTTTCCAATTTTTCTTAATCCATCTGCAATTGCTATTGATATTGTTGTTTTTTCCTTCACCTAAAGGTGTTGGACTCATTGCAGTTACTAATACTAATTTTCCTTTTGAATTTTTATTATATTTTTTCGAAATTTGATATTTTTGCCTTGTATTTTCCATACAATTCTACATCATTTTCATCTATATTTTTTTTTTGGCTATGTCTAATATATTTTCAAGATTTACTTGTTTTGCAATTTCTATATCTGTCATTTTCTCTCATCCTTTCTCATTAATATTATGCAAATAAGCCAACAATAATTCCAAGAAAAGCTCCTACAAATACTTGGATTGGTGTGTGTCCTAGTACTTCCACAAGTTTTTCTTGGACTTGAACATTAGTAAGACCTGGTGTTTCAACAATTCTATTTAATAATTTTGCTTGTTTTCCTGCTGCTCTTCTTACACCAGCAGCATCATACATAACAACTAAAGCAAAAATTAGTGCAAGTGCAAATATATTAGAATCAAATCCTTCTGCTTTTCCTATCATTGTTGCAATACACATTGCTATCGCAGAATGTGAACTTGGCATTCCACCAGCTCCAATTATTCTTCTAAAATTAAACTTTTTAGTCGTAATTAATTCATATATTAATTTAAATGTTTGTATACAAAACCATAATATTAATGGTATATATAAATATCTATTTGTAATCATTTTTTGAAAATTGTTCATTATGCTGTTTCTCCCTTTTTATTCATTATTTGTATCAAAAGGCTTTTCTTCAAAATCACCATTTTTTCTAACAAAATTGTTATTTTTCTTTTCTGCATTTTCCAAAATATTATTACATTGTTTTGCAATTTTCATTCCTTCTTCAAATTTTTTTACAGATTCATCTAAGTTTAATTCGCCTTTTTCTAATTCTGTTACTATATTTTCTAAATTTTCCATTGATTTTTCAAAATTATTTTCTTCCATATTTTTGCCTTTCTAAAATAAATATTATTATTTAGTAATCTTTGTTGTGAATACTAATTCTTCATCACCAATATTATTTTGATATGTTACTGTTACTGTTACATTTTTGTCTAATGAACTACCTTTTTTTTACTTCAACTTCAACAGTATATCCTTTAGGAAAATTTTCAGAACCATATACATAATGTCCTCCTTTTTTTTTCCATCAAAAACAACTTGATTTGAAATTACCCCTTCATCCAATGCCGATATTTGTTTTACACTTTCAATTGCTTGAATGGCTAGATTTGTAGCATTAACTTTTCTGTTTATTTTTCCTTTACATTTATTGTGTTTGAGATTATAGTAGTTATTAATGGTACAAATATCATTAATATCGTTACTGCTATACTTGCATCAATTCCTGTTACTCCTCTATTCTTTTTTATTTTTTTTTAATATCTTTTTTCTCCATGTAACCTTATTAGATTCCTTTCCAATCATTTGTATTACTGATATATAATATATCAATAATCATTAATAAAATCAATAGGAAACACAAAAAAAACGACTAGAAAAATATTCTAGTCATTTATATTATATAATTATTTATTTACTGTTTCTTTTAATGCTTTACCAGCTTTGAATACTGGAGCTTTTGATGCAGGTATTTTTATCTCTTCTTTAGTTTGAGGATTTCTACCTTTTCTTGCAGCTCTTTTTCTAACTTCGAATGATCCAAATCCAACTAATTGAATTTTGTCTCCTCCTTTTTCATGCATCACAAACAACTTCAACGAATGCGTTTAATGTTTCTTCTGTTACTTTTTTTGATTCTCCTGTTTTTGCAGACATTGCTGCTACTAATTCAGCTTTGTTCATTGTGAATTACCTCCTATATATTTTTGTAATAATAATATGTACTTATATTGCAGTATTTAAGCAATATCTGTACTTTTCTGTTTATTTATTCTCCAAAATATTATAAAATCCCTCTTTTTTTTTTAATAAATTTTCATTTTTGTTAAAATATTTAAGATTTTATCTCCTTTTGGAAGCATTTTTATATCTTCTTTGCTATAAATCTTTAATGCTACTACTGACATTAAATATATTATAACTGCAAATATTATTGAAATTATTGTTGCTTTATTTCCATGTAAAAATGTATTACTTAGTAAATTATATATTGTATATGAGCATACTCCCATTATTCCAGCTGCAATTCCAGGTTTAAAAACAAATTTTTTAAATGGTAAATCTAATTTTACATATTTTTTCAATACATTAAATACTATTGTAAATGCTATTCCTTGGCAAGCAACTGAACCTATTGCTGCACCATATACATTTAATGCTGGTATTCTTAATAAAATTAAATTTAAAATTAATTTAACTACACATCCAGCTCCTAATGCAAAAGCTGGTACCATTACTTTTCCAAATCCTTGTAATGCTCCACTTATTGTTTGATTTAATATTGAAAATATTACACCAATCGCAACAAGTTGTAATAATACTGCTCCTTCATTAGCTTTTGGATATAATAAGTTTAGAATTGGCTGTGCAAATACAACTAATCCTACTACACATGGAAGTCCAATTAACATTGATGTCATTAATGAAAATGATACTCTTTTGGTTGCTGTTTCATTATCATTTTTGGCTTTAGCAGCTGATATTGCTGGAACCAATGCCGTTGCAAATGCTATATTTATGGCAAGTGGTAAATTAGTTAAAGTATCAACTTTCCCACTTAATTGTCCATATAATTTGGTTGCTACACCTGATTCTAAATATGTACTTAAAATTCTTTTTACTGTAAATGAATCTATATTTTTATTAAATGATGTCATTATTGAACTTAATGTTAATGGAATTGACACCATTAAGATTTTCTTTACAATTGTTTTTACATCTTCATATTTATAATTTACTGTTTGTGCAATTTCATTTCCAATTTCTTTTTCTTTTTGTTTTATAATATATAAATAGATATGCAAAACTTGAAAATGTTGCAAGTGTTGTTGCTACATTTGCACTTGCCGCCATCATTTCTGTTGATGTTGATGTTATAAATGCAACTATTTCTACTATTACTATAGTTAATACTGTTTTAAATATTTGTTCTAATGTTTGTGCTCTTGCTGTAATCTTTAATGTTCTTCTACCATTAAAATATCCTCTAAATACAGATGATATTGATACAAAAAATATTGCTGGTGATAATGCAATTAATGTTAGTTCTGCCTCTGGAATTTGAATCCAATTATATGCAATTGTATGTGCTCCAAAAATAATAACATTGTACCAGCTGCACCTATTATTCCAAAAGTTGCAAGTGCAACTTTAAATATTCTATTTGCTCCTCTATTGTCTCCTAAAGCTAATCTTTCTGATACTAATTTTGATATTGCATTTGGTACACCTATTGATGAAATTGTAAGTAATAATGCATATATTTGATATCCACTCGCATATATTGCATTCCCAGCATCTCCAAATCCCTCTCTGTTAGTTAAGTATAATGTATATATTAGTCCCAAAACTTTTATCAAAATTTGAGAGAACATTATAGTCATTACGCCTTGCATAAAACTTTCTTTTTTTTTTTGCTTTTTCTTCAGTCATTTTGCCCTCCTAACTATCAATTCAATCTTGTAAATTATATACATAAAAACCAAAAATATCAATAACTTTACTAAAATTTATTGACAAAAATCACATTTTGTATTAGAATATTTGAGTGAATATTGAAATATGATTTAAATTTGAACTTCTCCCCGGTAGTTTAAAATTTAAATTTCATATAAATAAAATTAAAATTTTAAATAGGAGGATTAGTACTACCATGAACAATGTTACATATAGTGCAAAAAAAATCAGAAGTTGAAAGAAAATGGTATATAATCGATGCTACAGACAAGCCACTTGGTAGAGTTGCTACTGAAGCTGCTAGATTACTTAGAGGAAAACATAAACCAACTTTCACACCAAATATTGATACAGGTGATAATGTTATCATCATTAATTGCAAAGATGCAAAATTAACAGGAAATAAAATGAATTCAAAAATTTACAGACATCATTCAGGATATATTGGAGGAATGAAAGAAACTCCAGCTGCTGTAATGATGGCAAAAAATCCAGAAAAAGCTATGATGTTAGCTGTTAAAGGAATGTTACCACATACTTCTTTAGGAAGACAAATGGCAACAAAATTAAGAACATTTGCTGGAAGCGAACATAATCTTCAAGCACAAAAACCAGAAATTTGGAATTTTTAATTTAAGGAGGAACAATAATGGCTAAGTCAAATAAAATAACATACTTAGGTACAGGTAGAAGAAAAAGTTCAGTAGCTAGAGTTAGATTAGTTGAAGGAACAGGAAAAATAACAATAAACGGAAAAGATATCGAAGAATATTTCGATTTAGATACTTTAAAAGTTATTGTTAGACAACCATTAACAGTTACAAATACATTAACAAAATATGATGTTGTTTGTTCAGTTTATGGTGGAGGTGTTACTGGTCAAGCTGGTGCAGTTAGACATGGTATCGCTAGAGCTTTAAACGAAGCTAATGCTGAATATAGACCTGCTTTAAAATCAAACGGATTCTTAACAAGAGATTCTCGTATGAAAGAAAGAAAGAAATATGGTCTTAAAAAAGCAAGAAAAGCACCTCAATTCTCAAAGAGATAGAAATTACAAAACTTGGAATTTTATTTCCAAGTTTTTTCTTTTTATATATAAAAATAAAAAATATGCTCTCTCCTATTTGAAAGCATATTTTTATTTTTTTACATTGATTCGAACATAAATCCACCCATGTATACTTGAATAACTGGTACTAATACTACAACTACGAAGAATATTAATACTACACCAACTATTGAATAAACAACTTGTGGCATTATTGCTGTTACTTTATCTATTGTATTTTTTATATCCATATTCATATATTCATTAAGTTTTTTTTCAACATCTCTGGCAAATCTGTTTGCATACCTATTTTCAACATCTCTGTATGCATTGATGAACATAGTCCTGAATCTTCAAATGGTTGAATCCATGAATTACCAGCTAGCATATTGTTCATTGATGTTTCGATAATAGCTAGCATTACCTGATTATTAGTAATATTTTTACTTACATCTAATGCATCTTGAATTCTCATTCCATTTGATATATTTAATTCTAATGCTTGAATTAGTCTTGAAAAATCCAATAAAAATATTAGGTTTCCAAAAATAGGCATTGTATATTTAAAATAATGGAAATTATACCTTCCTCTTGGTGTATTTATATAGAAAAGAACTGCCCTACAATAGCTGCAATTGCTACTGTTGGAATTGGCCAATATATCATTGCCTTATCCAAAAATCCTTTAAACCAAAGAGTGACTGGAGGTAATTTCGCACTTGATCCCATTTCTTTAAATAAATTTTCCATTTGTGGTACTGCAACTAGTGTTCCTACAACAAGCATTATTATAATACCAACAAATTGTAAAATATTAGGTATTAATATTTTCTTTATCTTTTTGGTTAATTCTGTTGATTCTTCCAAATATCTTACAGCTTGTTCCAATGAGTTTGATAGTGAACCAGATAACTCCCCTACCTTTATCATATTTGTATATATGTATGGAAATACATTTGAATAATATTCCATTGTTGAATACATATATTCACCTGCTTCAAGACCGGCAAGAATATCTTCAAGAATTCCCTTAAAAGTTGGATTTTCTGTACTACTTATTATTGTTGATAATGCATGGATATTATTAAAGTTTGCCTTTTTTAATAAATAAAAGTCTTGTGAAAATATTACAATATCTCTTGTTGTTACTTTTTGGTTCATTTCGAAATATTTTTTTATAGAATCTGCAGCTTTGGGTTTGTTTTTGGCTTCTTTCTTAGTTTTTATTTGGGCCATATTAACTTCTTTAAATATTTCTTTTTTTTGCTTGAGCCATATTTTTTTTCTTTGTTTATTTTTTTCTTAAAGATATTCCTACTTGAGTAATGTCTATTGGCATAATATTGTTTTCTTTTAATTTATCAATAACTTTTTTGCTTACTATCCATTTCAATTCTATTACTGATAACTTGTCCTTTTTCCGTTACACCTCTATATTTATATACTGGCATCTTTTCGCCTCCCTCTAGTTATTCATATACATGCTTTTACCTTTTTTTATTCTTAATTGCATAATAGTTCTATTCAATACTTCTATATTCTTTTCTTCGATTTGTCCTTTTTGCTTGTTCAAGTGTTAATTTATCATCTATAAATAATTGTGATAATGATGTTATTAAGCTTACACTACCCTTTTCTGTTCCACTTTGTATTGCGTCCTCAATTTCAGAAACACTTATTTTATCTCTTCTTATAACACCTGATACTACATTGTCTACAACCATAACTTCTGGTATTAATACCATTTTATCATCTTTTCCAGGTAATAATCTCTGTGATACAACCAATTTTAATAATGATGATAATAAATATTTAATTTGTGCTTGATCACGTACTTCATAGAAGTTTATCATTCTGTCTATTGTTTCAGCACAAGATTTTGTATGTAATGTTCCTATTACCAAGTGACCTGATTCTGCCATTTCTATGGCTGCTTCCATTGTTATTTTGTCTCTAATCTCCCCTATTACTAGGATATCACAGTCCTCTCTTAATGCATTCTTTACACCATCATGATATGTTAAACAATCTCTTCCACTTCCAACCTCTTTTTGAATTATTAAAGAGTTTTTTGATGTATGCATATATTCGATAGGGCTTTCTAGTGTTAATATCTTTTTATTTTGTGTTTCATTAATATGTGCTATTAATGCACTTAATGTTGTAGATTTACCAGAGTTTGTTTTACCAGTAACTAATATTAATCCTTGTGGTTGATATGTCATTCTTCTAACTACATCTGGTACACCTAATGCTTCAAATGGAGGTAATTCGTTCTTTATAATTCTCATTGTAAATACTGGAATTTCATTCGCATATGAAGCGTTTACTCTTAGACGTATTCCATCACATACATATGATGTATCTAATTTTCTTGTTTCATCATACATTTTGGCTTTATCTACATTTCCATTTATTATGAAATCACTAATTTCAAACATTTCTTCATCTTTTAATTTGTCAACTTCTTCATAAGGTATCAAAGCCTTTGAAATTCTAAACATTGGGTGTTGACCTGTTACTAAGTGAATATCAGATGCTCCTTTTTTGTATAGCAGCTCTAATAATTTTATCTACATCTATCATAATTTCCTCCTATAGAGTATTAAAATACTTAATTTCCTATTTAATTCATCTAAAGTTGTTATACCTTTTACAACTTTGTTAATACCATCAACAAGTAATGGTCTATATGTACCTTTTAAAGCACATTTTCTTATTTCAATACTTGATGCCCCATTCATTATTAATTCTTTTTGTTTCTTCATCTAAGTTAAGAATTTCAAAACAAGCAATTCTTCCTGCATATCCTGAATGGTTACACTTTGCACATCCAACTGCATCATATGTAACAGCATTATCTAAATCATATTTAATTCCATATTTCTCGCCTATTGATGTAATAATTTTCTTTTCTTGGTCATTAAATGGTCTTTCTTTTTTTCTACAATTAGGACAAATTTTTCTTACCAATCTTTGAGAAATTGCTGTTGCCAATGTACTTGAAATATCATAATCAGAAATTCCTATTTTCCTTAATCTTGTTATAACCTCTACTGCATCTATTGTATGTATTGTTGATAATACATAGTGACCTGTTTGTCCAGCTTGCATAGCAATTTCTGCTGTTTCTTTATCTCTTATCTCTCCTACTAATATGATATCAGGGTCTTGTCTTAATATTGTTCTTAAGTTGTCTGAGAATGTTGATTTTGGATCAACCTCAATTTGGTTTAATCCTGGAATACGAATTTCTACGGGATCTTCAATTGTTGTTACATTTATATTTGGCTTATTTAAATAATCTAACATACTATATAATGATGTTGTTTTACCTTCACCAGTAGGTGCTGCTATTAATGTTATACTGTTTCTTTTTTGTTGATACTTTTATCTAGATCTTCTGGTGTTCCTGGATATCCCAAATCAAATATACTTTGTATTGAATTATTTTTCTTTAATAATCTTAATACGAATTTTTCACCATATACATTTCTTTGTGAAGATACACGGATATTATAATCATCATATAACAAAATTCTACCATCTTGTGATTCTTGAATTTCTTGATGCATATTTGATATTGCCTTTAATCTTCCTACAATTTGAGGTAATTTCTCAATTGCTATTGTTGTTGCAACAAAAAGCTCACCATCTATTCTGTATCTTACTCTTATTTCATCTTTTTTGAGGTTCTATGTGAATATCACTTGTTCTTTTTTTCATTGCTGTTTTTATTATTGAATCTACTAATTCTGTTATATTAGATTCTTCTCCCATAGCCTTCATGTTATCTGTTGCTACAGAGCCACCTAAATCATCTAAAATATCATCTATTGAAGATATAAATGAAACATATGGATCTATTACTAAACCTCTATTAAGCATTAACATTTTTACTGCTTCAAAATTTCTTTTATTTGTTACATCTGAAAAACATACTTTTATTTTACCATTTTCTAATCCAAATGGTACAACATGATATCTTTTAGCCATTTCAATAGATATATAGTCAAGTATGTTTATTTGAACAGATTCTTTAGTTAATATTACTCCCTTTACCCCAAGAATATCACCTATTGCTTGGATTAAAGTACGTTGATCACATACATTCATTTCTTTAAGTATTTCACCAATTTTTTTTATTAGGAGATTTTTTTTGTTCTATTAATGCTGTTTGAACATCGTTTTCTGTAACTATCCCTCTTTTTTACAAGTTCAACCCCAATTGGCTGACGTTTTCCAAATGCCATTTTACTTTTTGTACCAGCTAGTAATTCTACTAACATTTTTTCCTTTCTTGAAAAATTTTTCAAATATTTTAATTATTTTATAACACTATATGCATTTGTCATATATGTGGTATTTCCTTGTAAATATAATGTTATTGCAAGGATTTTGTTTTTGTATTCTATTTCTTCTAATTTTAAATTTGAACATATTTTAACTTGATTCAAATATATTTCATTGTTTATAAAACCATATTGATTTCCGGTTTTTGAAAAAATCAAATATTTCATTCTTCCAGAGCTTATCTCTCTTTCACCTATTGTTTGTACTTCATTGCCTTTTATATTTACTTCTTTAGTAATATATGCATTAAAATTCAAAAATTCTTCGCTAGATGTTAGACTAGTATCTAATATATTTATATTTCTATAAAAATAATTTGAAATTCTAGCTACTATTCCTACTGCTATTGTCATTGCAATCAAATATATGATTAATGATACTAATGATACACCTTTCTCAGATTTCATTATTTCCTCCTATTCTATCTGAATAAATTTGCCATACACATCATAAATATTACTAATATATTACTTGCTCCTAAATAAAATCCTAATGGTATTTTTTTCAAATTTTATTGGAATATTTCCATTTTTATTTTTAGTAATTTTTCTAATTATAATATGTAATAATACTTCTACTATAAATAAACTTAGTGTAAATATTGATATTATTCCATCCATAAACATCAACATAATTGTATAATATAATAATAAATCAATATAGTAATCATCTTTAGCAAATCTTCTTAATATAAATGTACTTATTGATAATAAAATTATATATATTGCTAAATATATAGCATATCTATATATACTATTTGATTCTATTACATATAGATATATCATATATAAAAGTGATATACATATTCCATATGCAAGAACTTTTTTATTAATACTTCTATATTCTTTATCTATTGCTGCTATTAATACAACTGCAGTAAAATATAATGCCATAAACATTAGTGGTATTGCTTTTACAAAAGTTACTGTATAAACATTTATATTTAGTGTATATGCCAATAATACAAATGCACAACCACTTAATATTTCTAATATTAAATATCTTGGTCTTATCTTTTTTGCTTACAATACCTACATTTTCCACCTAAAAAAATATATAACTTAAAATTGGTATTAAATCTAAAATTCTAATTTATGATTACAGTTTGGACAATATGAATGTTTTTTTACTATATCAATATTTTTTGGTATTCTATATACTGCTAATGTATAAAAACTTCCAAACATTGTACCACATATAAAAATTATTGCATATAAAAATATGTTCATTTTTGTTTTGACTAGCAATATAATTTGCTAGTTCTCCTTTCTGCTTTTTTTTTTCATTTGGTTTTATATTGATTCAGGCATATACATTTAAGTATATGCCTGTTGCTTTTTAGTGAAATTATTTACTTACTATTATCTAGTACTTGTAACTCTATTTGCGTCAACTACTGATGTAACTGGTTTTGTATATGTTACTACGTTAGTATCAAAATCTATAGATGCTTTTAACATTGGATATTCATTTTTGTTGAAACAGTTGTAGCAGATGTTGTAACTGGATCTAATGCAAATGTTTTGCTATAATATACCATATAAATTTTCTTTTTGAGCTGCACTTGAATCTACCCAAATTACAAATTTCTTATTATATTTAGATATATTTGCTTTTAAATCTGCTGTTGTTTTTGCAGAATCTTCTATAATAGCTTGTGCTGTTCCAATTTCTTTTTGGGCCATTTGAGCATATTTAGTTAACTCAGCTGCTTCTGATGCATCATATCCACCATTTAAAGCTGCTTCTGATTCAACACTTAATTGTACTGTACTGAAGGCTTGTGCCATTTTTTTCATAAGCATCTGCTTCTTCACTTGCTGCAGATGATTTCTTTGCATTTGTCATAATTCCACTATTTCCTGTTAGCATTGACATTGTTGCTCCTGCTAATATTAACATAACTATAATTGTAACAGCTAATGCAATTAGTGTTACACCATTTTGATTTTTTTTCATAATTTTTTTCTTCCTTTCATTTTTAAAAATTTATTTTACACTTTTCATTGGCTCTAAATAATAACTAAAATCATTTTCTGATAGTCTTATTTGAGCAACTAAAATTGGATAAAGATTATCTGTTGTATCTGCTACTATATTATTTTCTGTGTCATAATATGCCATACCATGACAGAATGTAGCATCTTTATATACAATTGTTATAAATTTTATGTTTTCATCTTCTCCATTTACTAAATACACATGATATCCATCACTAAGGTCTACCTTTCCTCCACTTTCTTTTTGAAGTGATTCAAGACTTAATTCTGTTGTTGTATCATTTGATTCATCTATCACTTTATCCCCAAGCTTTGATATCACAATATTTTTTCAAATCAATGGCTGGATTAATTTCTGCGCCATTATCTATTTTGCTTGGTTGATATCCCTCAATTGTAGCATTATTTACAACAAATTCTTCTCTCCCAGCATCAAAAGCATTTCTAATATTCTGTATTATTTCTTCTTCTTTTGCCATTTTTTCTAATCTATCATTTGTTTCATTACTTTTTATTTTTTGCAACCACAAAAATGATTGCTAGAATTACTATAACTGCTATAATTATTGCTAAAACAACTTTGAATGAGATACCTTTTGTTTTTTCCACTAAATCATTCCTCCCTCCTATTTCATTTTTATATAATAATTTTAATAACAATTTTATTTTGTTCCTGGTTTTTCAAACAAAGAACCACTTGAATTACTATTTCCTCCTGGTGTTGTTATTACTGAACTTGCATCATCATCAGTAGAGTCTGTATCTGAACTAGTATCTACTGGTGCAAATGGATTCTTTTTTCCAGGTACATATTCTTTTTTGGCCTTATAGTTTTCCATATCGTTATTAGTAATTTCATATGTTTTTACTATACTTTCTGAATTTGTTTCAACTTCTGAATTCAATTCATTTTTTATTTCTTCACTAGCTTGATATGAAACTGTTTCTGGTATAACTTTATTATTAGGAATAAATCTATAAAAACCTATACTCAAAGCAATTAACACAACTAAACATGAAACTAATGAAAGTATTATTTCTTTTACTAATGACATTGTTATCGCCTCTAATTTGAACTTGTTGTAGTACTTGTTGTTTTTGTACTTGTAGTTTTTGTAGTTGTAGTTTTTGTAGTTGTTGATGTTGTTTCTTCTGTACTATCTGTTGATGAATTATCATCTGAATCTGAAGTTGTTGTGTTTTCAACAATGTTCAATTTTATATCTTTACATACAAATGTTGCTGTTAATGTTTCTTCTACAGGTGTAGTATCTACTGGTGTTTCTTCTGTTTGGTTTTCTTTCGCTCTGAGTTGCAATACCATCCATGATTGTACTTCCAGTATCAGTTACACCTGATGATGTTGATGTTCCTGATGATACTAATTTAAAATTTTCTATTTTAAATACTAATGTATTATCTTCTTGTACTTTTCTAATAAAGTCCTCAATTTCAGTATAAGTTCCATTTATAGTAAAATTCAAATCATATGTTTTAGAAACAGAATTATTAACTGATATATCTAATTTTAAATCAATACCTTGTTCTTCTGCATATGTTCCTAATGTTATCCAAATTTTTTCAATTTCATATTCTTGAATTTTACTAAGTGGAATACCATTTCTATCAACACCTAAATTTAATAATTCTTCATAGCTTTCTCTCTCAGAAACCAATTGTTTATATGCAGAATCTAATTGATTTTTTTTGTTCTTATAACTTGTTTCTTTTTAAAGAACTTGCCTGATTTATTAAATCATCTAATTCATTATTTGCTTCTGCTATTGTCATATAACTATCAATTGAAAAATTATCTGTTTCTATTCCTTTTACTACAATCATTCCAGCAGTAACTGCCAAAATACCTACTAATAATATTAATAATAATTTTCTCATGGTAAATCACCTTCTATCGTTACTGTTATTTCATCCCCTTGTTTTATTCCTCCTCCTGCAACAACATTTTCTAAAATATCATTTGAAGATAAACTCTTTTTAAAGAAACCAAGTCCTCTATATTTTGGTGATTTTGCCTCAATTACTATATGTTTGTCATAAGGATTTGAAATTGATGTTATTTGTACATTTTGATCAATTACTCTTGCTATTTGTGCCAATAAATTTGGAATCAAATATTTATTTTCTGTTACATTATTTATTTTTTCATTAATTGAATTTAATTCTTCTATCAAATTATTATATTCACTTGTCTTACTATTAATTTTTTTTGTATCTGTATCAATTTTTGACATTTCTGAATTAATTTCGGAAATCACTTCATTTGTTTCGTCTTTTTTTCTCTTCTATTTGTTGCACAAGTACCTTTGAAAAAGTTAGGTATGCAAATGTAAAAATAACTATTGAAATACTTGATCTAATAAGCCATTTTTCTAATGAAGATATTTTAGAATCAAACTTAAAAAAGTACTTTTTTCTTTTTTCTTTATCTTTAAATCCTTTATTTTGAATAAGTCTTTAATATCCATCTTTGAGATATCTGTTTTGAAACTTATTCCTTGTACTCCTTGGCCTAATCCTTGCAATGCTAATGATATTGCTGAATTCACTTCAATACATTCTTTAATATTAGCATATCTAGTAGTTGTTGTTATAGTTGGTTTTAATATTTCACATTTTGTGCCACCTAAATATTCTTGAAAATATAAATCCAAATTATTAATACATGCCAAAGTTCCTGTAAGATATATTCTATCTATCTTTTCTAGTCCTTCTGAAGATTTAGCTTGTACAGCTCCTATAATTGTATATAAAACTGGCAATATATCTTCTAAATATTTAGCCTGTTCTCCATCTGATTCCATATTTTCAATAGCATCACTTGTATATATTGTCGTATTTCTTAATGCTTCATATGCTTTGGCATATGAATTTTCTTTTTTTTCTATATTTTGTAATATAATTCCACTGCCCTCATCTAAAATTTGTATGTCTGATATATATGTTCTATTAATTGTTGTAATAGTTGTCTTTTCCTCTAAATTTACAATTAGTACATTTTCTTTTCCTGATAATTCTGCTACATTTGTAATGGTAATTGGAACTGGTAACATCATTCCTATTTTTTTACCATTAAGTAATTGCTTTATTTTATTTAATTCTACAGTATTTTCACTAATATTTATTACTTTTATTCTTTCGAGATTTGTTGTATCGTCAGCGCAAAGATATCTTGTTTCTAATGTATTGGCATTATATCCTTTTTCAGTACAATACGCTTCAAATTCCATTCTTATGGCTTTTCCAAGTCTTTTTTATTTAATTGTGAAAACATACTAAAGTATTGATAACTTTCATCAACAATGTTAACACTAATTGGTGTTTTCATACTATTTGTTTCTTGCACAATTTGTTCTATTGCTTCATTTATATTTGAATAGAATTTTATGCCATATGAATCCATTCTAAATCCATCTTTTTCTTTAGAAACTTTAGCATATTTTATTAGATTATTTTCAATATATAATCCCAAACAACTAGCCATTATATCCTCCTTCTTATTTTTTTACGCTTACATTTATTTTACCTTTTTACGATAAAAGTCAAGATTTTTCGATAAACTGTAATATAGTTGTCTTATTTGTAACACAATTGTAATATTAATGTAATATTTATTTTTATTGTGATATTTTTTCAGTTTTCGGAAATACTATAAATGTATTTATTTTACTTATATTAGGAGGTATTTATGAAACCATTAGATTCAAAAAAAGAATATCAAAACTATGTTAATAAAAACTCCCCTAACTCTCCAATTATAAAAAATTGTTTTAATGCATTCTGGATTGGTGGATTAATTTGTTCAATTGGACAAATTATATTAAATATCTGCAAATCTCGTGAACTTTCGCAAGAAATTTCTGGCACAATTGTTTCTATTATTTTAATTGGTATTAGTGCTTTTTTGACAGGATTAAACATTTTTAATAAAATTGGAAAATTTGCAGGGGCAGGTTCATTAATTCCTATCACAGGTTTTGCAAACTCGATTGTTTCACCTGCAATGGAATATAAATCTGAAGGCTATGTTATGGGGGTTGGTGGAAAAATGTTTACTGTTGCAGGTCCTGTATCAGTTTTTGGTATTTCTACATCTATTATAGTAGGAATTGTATATTTGATTTTTAATACACAAGCAATTACTCTTGTTTAATTTTTAAGAAAGGATTTGATTATATATGAAAAAATTAGGAAAACAAACTATAAAATTTGACGTTCCCCCTTCTATTGTTAGTGTCGCTTCAATCGTTGGTCCAAAAGAAGCAAATGGTCCTTTAGCTCAATATTTTGATCAATGCTTAGATGATGAATTCTGGGGAGAAAAAACTTGGGAAAAGTCTGAAAGTAAGATTATAAAAGAAACTGTAAACATGGCTATTTCAAAATCAGGAATTGCTTCATCAGATATTGAATATTGTTTTGCTGGTGACTTACTTAATCAATGTATTTCTTCTAGCTTTGGACTAAGAGAATTAAATATCCCATTTATAGGAATTTTTGGTGCTTGTTCAACTTTTTGTTGAAGGTTTAAGCCTTGGAGCTGTTTTCACTGAAAGCTGTGCTCAAAATGTAATTTGCGCCGCTTCAAGCCATTTCTGTAGTGCTGAAAAACAGTTTAGATTTCCACTGAATTAGGAAATCAAAGACCCCCAACATCTCAATGGACAGTTACAGGTGCTGGTTCAGCAATATTATCCAAAACAGGAAATGGTCCATATATAACTCATATTACAAGTGGAAAGATTGTTGATATGGGAATTAAAGATGCTAACAATATGGGAGCTGCTATGGCACCTGCAGCATTAGACACATTAATATGTCATTTTAATGATACTGGTCGTTCACCAAATTATTATGATGCAATTATAACAGGTGATTTAGGTCACATTGGAAAAGATATTTTACTAGAATTATCTGCTGATAAAGGATATAACATAAAAAATAATTATAATGATTGTGGTGTACTAATTTTCGATAAAGAAAGTCAAGATACACATTCTGGTGGAAGTGGTTGTGGATGTTGTGCAAGTGTATTTTCTGGTTATTTTTATAAACAATTAAAAGAACAAAAAATAAAAAGATTATTGTTAATTGCCACTGGTGCTTTAACAAATTCCACTTCATCTCAACAAGGTGAATCTATTCCTGGAATTGCACATGCTATTAGTATTGAAATATAAAAAAGAAAGGATCGTGATTTTATGGAATGGTTACAAAATATGGATTGGTTACAACTATTAAGATGTTTTTGTACTGGTGGGATTATTTGTGTTATTGGACAAATATTAATTGATAAAACAAAACTTACACCAGCTCGTATTTTAGTAGCTTTTGTAACTATTGGCTGTATTTTAGGAGGTCTTGGCATTTACCAATATCTAGTTGATTTTGCAGGTGCTGGTGCTACTGTTCCTCTTACAGGTTTCGGATACAATCTAGCCAAAGGTGCTATAAAAGGTGTTAAAGAATATGGTTTAATTGGGGCTTTTACTGGTGGAGTTACTGCTTCTGCTGGCGGAATAGCTGCTGCTATATTTTTTGGATATATTGCATCTTTAATATCAAAGCCAAAAATAAAAAAAGAATAGCTTAATACTATCTTGTATTAAGCTTTCTTTATTATATCATATATATGATACCAACTATATGCTGTTAGTATATTTTTTCCATCTATATCTTTATTATATTGGCAGTCAAATTTTATAACTTTTATTTTTTTGTGATATATTTTTTATATTTATGGGACTATCTTCTACCATAACATCAATATTATTTTCGATACAATTTTTTAATTTATTTGTATCATCAGTAAATATTAGTTTTTTATATTTTATATTATTATCTAACAACCACTTTTTAGTTAATTCTTGCATTTTCCCTTCATATTCTGGTGGCATTCCACTTTCATTTCTTGCTGTAATTATAAAAATTTTATTTCCTTCTTCTTGAAGCTTTTCTAAAATCTGTGGTGCAAATTTTCTTGGATTACTTTCTACTACATATGGTACAAGATTTTTATTCCAGAATAGTTCTTCTTGTTCTTTTGTCCAATTATATTTTTCTATTTCCCAATATTTGCTTAAATTCAATTCTATTGGTATATTTTCTTCAACACACATTTTTGTTCCAAAATCTAATGCCATTCTTTCTAGGTCTGTTAAAACTCCGTCTATGTCTACCCCTATGTTCATATGTATCTCCTTATTAAATTTAATATATAATTAATATATAAATAAAAGCGCTTAATATCTCATATTTCAAGATAAAGCCCCTTTACATCTTCTTAATTAAGCATTTTTTTTGCTATTGTAGCAATTTCTGTAAATGCTTTTGGATCATTTATAGCAATTTCTGATAACATTTTTCTGTTTACTGTTACATTAGCTTTCTTTAATCCAGCTATTAATTTGCTATATGTTAAACCATTCATTCTTGCAGCAGCATTTATTCTTGCTATCCACAATTTTCTAAAATTACTTTTTCTATCTTTTCTTCCAACATAAGCATAAGATAATGATTTTAATACTGCTTGATTAGCATTTCTAAATCTATAATGTTTTGCACCATAATATCCTTTTGCTTGTTTTAATACTTTTTTATGTCTAGCTCTTGTTGTCATTGCTGATTTTACTCTTGCCATTTATTATTCCCTCCCTATTTTAGTTACCATATGGTAATAATTTTTTAATTGTATTTTCACATGTTTTATCTGCATAAGCACCTGGGCGTCTGCTTGATAATTTTTGTCTTTTTGTTTTGTTTGCTAATAAGTGTCTTCTATTAGCTTTTGTTCTTTTTACTTTACCTGTTGCTGTTAAAGAATATCTTTTTCTTTGCAGCTTTGTTTGTTTTTATTTTTGGCATTGTAATTGCTCCTTTCAATTGTTTTTTATATTATAAGCTTTAATTAGCTTTTTTAGCAAGTATAATAAACATATTTTTTCCCTCTAATTTTGGGGCTTTTTCAACTACTGCTACATCTTCAAGTTCTTTGGCAAAATCGTTTAATACGTTTTCTCCCATTTTTATATTATTTAGTTCTCTTCCTCTAAATCTAACAGTAATTTTTACTTTGTTTCCATCTTCAATAAATTTCTTTGCATTTTTTGCTTTAAATCCAAAGTCATGTTCTTCAATATTGGGAGTTATTCTTAGTTCCTTTGTTTCTTGAATTTTTTTTTTTTCTTTGCCTCTTTTTCCTTTTTAGCTTGTTCAAATTTGTATTTTCCATAATTCATTATTTATACCGGAACTTGTGCATTTGGTGAAACTAATACTAAATCTAGTTTTCTTTTCTTCTGCTATCTCTAATGCTCTTGCAATTGGTAGCATTCCTAATTTTTCTCCATTATCACTAATTAATTGAACTTCTTTGGCTTTTATCTGACCATTTATTGGTAATTCTTGTTTTATATAAAACACCTCCTAATGTTTTGCAATTTTCTTTATATAACAAAAAAATTGACTTCGATACAAGTCAATTCCACATAAATATAGATATATTTTTCAACATAATAATAAATCTAAATTTCTAACCTTTTCCCTATGAGTTAAGGTGAGAAGTGGAAACTTCTTCTTGTAACAATAATTATTATACAACCAGTATTAACCCTTTGTCAAGCATTTTCTGTAATTTTTTCATATTTTTTCTTATTTCACTTGAATTTATTTTATATTTGTTATATTATAATGATAAATTATTGAGAATAAATACCTAGGAGGAAAAAATGGCAAGAAAAACTAATGATTTAGATAAATCTTCAAAAAATGAAATTGATTCAAAAAAAATTCACACAAAATTAGAAACAAAAAAAATACCAGCAAGTGTAAAAACTATAATAAAAACTGCTGAAAAAAATATAAAAAAATTGGAAAAAACTTCAAAAAAAGTTTCTGCACAATCTTCAAAAGCAGAAAAAAATAAGGTAAAAAATACACGAACAAAAAGTTCTAAAAAAGAACTGCAAAAACAAAACCTGTATCTATAATTGAACATTATGAATTACCATATAGATATAATGAAACTATTGTAAAAATTCTTTATCAAACACCTAATACATTATTTGTATATTGGGACATTTCAGATAAAGATAGAAAAAAATATCTTGAACAATATGGAGAAAACTTCTTTGAAGTTACACACCCTATTTTAATAGTTCATAATGATACATATAATTATAGTTTCGAAATTCCAATAAACGATTTTGCTAATAGTTGGTATTTAAGAGTAAATGATAGTAAATGTAATTATAGAGTTGAACTTGGAAGAAAACCAAATTATATTCCTCAACCACAAATAAAAGTTTCAAATGTTGATGAATCTCCAGCTGATGAAAAAATTGAAACACCAAAAACAATTGATACAAATTATATATATATATCAACATCAAATTTAATAGAATTACCTAATGATCACGTTTTATTTAAAACAAATGAAAATAATACTATTAAATTTAGAAATGTTAAAACAAAACAAGAACAAAACATACCATTATATGACATAATTAAAAATTTACCAGTTGCAGAAGGTTCTGAAATACCATTAGTAAGTAAAAGAAATCTTAGAAGGCTTATATTCTGCTATTTACAAAAATGAAGATACATCATTTTTTGAAAATATTAATAACCCTTCTTCTGGTAATCCATCTTCAAGCAGTATGCCACATAGTTAAAATGTCGTAGGTCTTCCCTACGACTTATTTATATACTAGGAAGTTCTCTGAACTTCCTAGTATATAAAAAGCTACAATCGCTAGCCCTTTGAGATTTTCTCCTTTTAGTCGAAAACTCAAATCGGGCGAGAACAAAAGAGCGACTACGTCGCTTTGTTCTTGAATAAATAATAAACAAAATCAAAATATTAAGGAGTAAAAAAATGCAAAAAAAGGATATGTAAGCTTCGTCTTACATGCACATCTTCCATTTATACATCATCCAGAAAGTGATGATTATCTAGAAGAATCTTGGTTATATGAAGCAATTTCAGAAACATATATACCATTATTACATAATTTTCAGAAATTAGTTGACGAAGGGGTTAAATTTAGAATCACAATGTCTATGACCCCTCCTCTACTTTCTATGCTTGATAATAAATTACTTCAAAAAAAATATATTCATTACCTAGAGCAATTAATTGAATTGTCTGAAAAAGAAATAAAAAGAACTGAGGGAAATGAAAGAGTTAATAGATTATCACATTATTATTATGATAGATACACATCTGATTTACATTTCTTTAAAGATGAATGTAATTGTAACTTAATTGAAAAATTTAAATATTTCCAAGATATTGGAGTTTTAGAAATTATTACATGTGGTGCTACTCATGGCTACTTTCCTATTTTATATGTTAATGAAGAAACTGTCAGAGCTCAAATTGCAGTTGGTGTTCAAACATATGAAAGATATTTTGGAAGAAAACCTCGTGGAATTTGGCTTCCTGAATGTGGATATGTTCCAGAAGCAGACAAATATTTAAGAGAATTTGGAATTGAATATGCAATAGTAGAATCACACGGTATTTTATATGCTGATCCAACACCTGTTTATGGTACTTGTGCACCTATAACATCTCCAGGAGGATTAACTTGTTTTGGACGTGATATGACCTCTTCTCAACAAGTATGGAGTTCAATTGATGGATATCCTGGGGATTTCAATTATAGAGAATTTTATAGAGATATTGGTTATGAAGCTGATTATGAATATATAAAACCATATATTGCTCATAATGGTGTTCGTGTTCATACAGGAATTCGTTATTATAGAATTACAGGAAAAACTGAACAAAAAAAAGATATTTATGATATTCAATGGGCTAAGGATTCTGCTGAAAGACAAGCAGGGCATTTCTTAAATTCTCGTACAGAACAAATTGAAAATGCATCAAAATATATGAATGTTCCACCTATTATTTTATGTCCTTATGATGCTGAACTTTATGGACATTGGTGGTATGAAGGTCCATATTGGTTATATATTTTATTTAAAAAGATTTATTATGATGAATGTAATTTTGAATTAATTACACCATCTGAATATATTGACAAATATCCAAATATACAAGTATGTACACCATGTCGTTCAAGTTGGGGTGCTAATGGATATAGTGGCGTATGGCTTAACCCTACAAATGATTACGCACATCGCCATCTTCATAAAGCTGGAAACAGAATGGTTGAACTTGCAACTTCATATCCTAATGCTACCGGAATTCAAAAAGCTGCATTAAATCAAGCTGCTAGAGAATTATTACTTGCTCAAAGTAGTGATTGGCTATTTATTATAACAAATGGTACTATGGTTGATTATGCCAAAAAAAGGATTAATGATCATATTGGTCGTTTTACAAAATTATACAATCAAATAAAAAATAATAAAATTGATAAAATATTTTTAAAAGATATTGAGAAAAAAGATTGTGTATTCCCTGATATTGATTATCATATTTATACAAAATTAAATTAGTTCCTAAACATAGAGTTTATACTCTATGTTTTTTTCATTCTCTATTTTTCAATTTTATCAACTAACTATATAAAGTCCAAGTTTCATTTTTTTTATTTTTTGAATATTATATCTTAGTTATTGTATAAACTTTATTTTTTCGTAAATAATATACAAAAAAGAAAAAAATGAGAAAGGATTGTGTGATGAGTTCATTATGTATAAAAACTAATAATGATGAGATTTTAAAATACCTACAAAACGAATTCAAAGATTTTAATATGTTAAATGTATCATTTTCTTCTAATGAATTCAAAAATTATAAAAATGTAATAATTCATTACAAAGGAACTGATTTTGAACTTTTTACACAAAACTTGCAACAATTTTAAGTTATCTTGTAATTGAATATTTTGAAAATTCTATCATAAAAACAATTTTAATTTCTAATTATTTTTACTTTGATAATTATGAAATCGAAAAAATTTTAAAATTATGTGAAGAAAATATTTGTGATGATTATGAATTTTCTTTTCAAAGTAGAGAAATGTTATTATTTGATGCTTTTTTTTGATTATATATCTCAAAATAAAACTATTATTTTAACTGGATTCATAAATTTTAGATTGACAGCATATAGAACTTTATTAAATGAGTTAGTAGATTTTTCTGTTGAAGAATATATAATTGAAAAAGAATATTTAGAATTCATTTCATTATTAAAATTATATGTTAATTCCCAATTACCTGTAACTCCTATTATCCATTTAGTTTCTTTAAACTTAGGAATATTATTTCTTGATGAAAATCTAAACATTATTGAATTAGATAAAAGCAATCTAAATACAAAATATTTATCAGACATAAGTTTTTCTGACAATGATTATGTATTAAATACTTTATTAAACCTATTACCTAGAAAATTATATTTGCATCTTGCTAATAATTCTCCTGAAAATTTTGAATTTATAAATACTATAAAATTGGTTTTTGAAAATAGAATTGAAATTTGTACAGATTGTGATATTTGCAATTTATATAGTAAAAGAATAACAACTTCTAAACAATAATAGAAGCTGTTATTTTTTACATAATAACTTAAATTGCAAAATTAATTCCTCTTGCAACAATATCTTTCATATTTTCAATTAAGTCATCAATTTCTTTTGGTGTTACTATCATATTATACTCTCCTACATTTAAAGCTTCTTTAACTTCTTCATACTTATCATCTTGTTGTAATTTATTAAGATATTCATTAGATTCTGCTTTTTCTTGAAGCCTATCTATAAAAATATCTATTCCATCAGATACAAGTGTTGCTAATTCTACAACAGTAGGAATTCCTATTGAAATTATAGGAATTCCTAAAGTTTTTTCACTAATTTCTTGTCTAGTATTTCCTACTCCAGCTCCTGGAACTATTCCTGTATCTGAAATTTGAATTGAACTACTAATTCTCTCTATACTTCTCGAAGCCAATGCATCAATTACTATTAAAAGTTTAGGTTTAATATTTTCAACAATACCTTTTAATATTTCAACTGTTTCAATTCCTGTCGTTCCTAATACTCCTGGTGCAATTGCACTAACAGGTCTTGTTCCTTCTTCAACATATTGTGGTAAATATTTTATAAGATGTCTTGTTACATCTATTTCATTTATAACCTTTGGCCCAACTGCATCTGGTGTTACATATATATTTCCAAGTCCAACTATTAATATATCTTCTTGCTTATTCACATGGATATTTAACATTTCCTTTAATTCATTAGATAATACATCTGAAATCTTTTTAATCTCATCATCATCTGCAAGTTTTAAACCTTTTACATCTATTGTTATATAATTTCCAATTGGCTTTCCAATTGCTTCTTCTCCATTTTTATTTGTTATTTTTACTTTAGAAAGTTTTATTTTTTCATTTATTTCTTCTTCTGTACTTTCAACACCATCAATTTCATTGAGTTTATTTACTTTTTTATAAATATCTCTTCTTTCTAAGGCTAAGTCTGTTCTAAAATTATACATAACTATCCTTTCCAATGCTAAAAAAGCATTTTATCTTTAGTATTTCTATTTAAATATCATTTATTCATTAAAACAAGTATCTCTTCCATTTTCTCTTGATTTTGTACTATTTCATACATTTTCATATCATTTTTAAATTTTCTATTTTCTGTAATTGTAATAGCCCATAATACTACACAAATTAGGAAATATGCAATATTTCTAAAATATAATATTGCTATACTACAAAGAAATGTTAATAAAAACATAGATATATTAGATATTTCATTAATATATTGTTTTGATTTTTTATTTCCATATTTTATATGTAATATATATTTTAATATTCTTCCTCCGTCAAGTGGATATATTGGTAATAAATTAAATAATAATATTAAAATATTTGAATATACTGCATCTTGTTTATTTATAAGATTGCAATTTATGTATGAAAAAATTATAGCTAATACCAAACTTAGCATTGGTCCGGATAATGCAACAATCATTTTCTTTATTTCTAATAAACTTGCTTCTTAATCTTTTTTATTTATGTCATCAGGATTAAGTTTAAAAGAAATAGACAATCCATATGGCAATATCTCTAAATTTTCTGGTTTTAATTTTAATATCAGTCCAGCAATAATATGACCAAATTCATGTAATGTACAAAATATCAACATTGTTAAATATACACTTATTTGATTTGTAAATAAAAACAAAATCAGAAAAACAATGATTTTCAAATCAATTCTTACTCTCATAATATTCCTCCAGGAAAAATAACACTTTCATTTAAACATATTCAAGTGACTCAAAATTATGCCAATTAAAATTCAAGTATTAATTCTGGATCTATTAATCTATTTTGATATCTTATTTCAAAATGTAAATGTGGACCTGTTGCATTTCCTGTTGCTCCTACTTCAGCTATTTCTTGACCTTGTTGTATTATATCACCTTCATTCACATATAATTTACTACAATGTGCATATATAAAAGTAGCATCACCATTTTGTATTTTTAAATGATTCCCATAATCACCTTTCGATGAATTTAATATAACAGTTCCATCTGTTGCAGAAACTATCTTAGTTCCTGTTGTTTCTGCCAAGTCAATTCCAGTATGATTTTTTGGCACTGTAACTGTTGTAGGATTTCTTAAACCATATCTTGAACTTATTGTTCCATTTATAGGTTTTATTATACTAATATTTTCTTTTACAAAATTTGCATCTTGTTCCATTTGACTTAACTCAATAACCTCATTATTTTCTTTTTCGATATTTTCATTTAATTCTTCACTATTTTGTTTTTGAATTTCTTCTATTTCAGACGTTTCTCCTATTTGCAAATCAATATCTTCTATAGCTCCTCCTATATTTTCATCATTATTTTGAATATCATTTATTGAATTTTCTTCATTATTTTCTGTGTTATCTGTTGATTCTGTGCTATTTTGTTCATTGTTATTAGTTTGAATATTTTGAAAAAAAATTTTTCTATATTACATTTTAAATTAGAATATATTTGTGAAAAAATTTATATCTGTATTTAATATTTCTTTTGTTTTTTGTTTCATATCATTTGAAAATAAAGAATTTGTATTATTTATGCAATAAAATATTCCATATGCAATTAAACATATTACTATTTGTGTTAATACTTTTCTTTTTAATGTTCTTTTTTTATTTGTTCTTTCAGTTATATTCTTTTTATTTGATTGAATATTATCTTCATTTTTTATATTATTATAATCTCTATTTAATGTATTATAATATCTTTCTTCAGCTCTTTTAATTCTTTCTTCAACAGATATATTTTTTTTCCATTCTCTTTTTCCTTTCACATAACAATATTTTTTTTATTAATGTTATGCTAGTCTAAATCTTTTTATGTTATTATATGAAATTTATTGTTAAACTGATTATAAAAAGAATTGTTATTACAACACTATACTTTTTCAAAAATTTATCATTTATTTTTTTTATCAAATATCTTTCTATTCTTGCTAGATTCTACTCTTTTCACATAGTCGTTTACAAGCATCTCAGCTTCTTTAAATATTATGTCTTTAGATTTTCCTTGAACTTGACTTAATTGATTGGATTTATTTATAACATCTTTTGCTTTTATTTTTGAATTTTCCTTAAATATAACAATTGCTTCCTCTATTATATTTGATGGTAAATTTTTTTAAAACAACCATATTTTTCATTTTACTAGTTTCCATACTTATATTAATCCTTTCACTTGTAAGATTATATATTCTAATTTTTCCAAGTAAAAGTATTTTATTCAATATTTTCTAATAATTATAATTAAGATCTTTTTTCTTCTGCTTGTACACATCTTCTATAATTAGGTTCGTTTTCTACACATGTTATAAGTGTTAAAATGTTTTCTTCTGTATTTTCTAAAACGTCTATGTCTGTGTCTTTTATTATTTTATTTTTGGTAACTTCATATATTCTATTTATTTCATTGTATATATATATTATTTCATCTCCTTCTCTTAATTCTTTTAATCTTGAGAAATAGTTTACATCATACCCTCTATTATGTCCCGCTAAGGCTACATTTCCTTCTTCAATTGGTGTTTCTATAAAATGTCCTACATATTTATTTAATGTTTCTTTATCTGTTCCATTGCTTATGCCTGCACTTAATTCTATTTTTGGAATTTTTATTTGCCATATATTATTTTCCAAATTTGAATTTTCATATATATTATTTTCATTTTGCAAAGATTTCGTATTAAGTATTTCTACTCCTATTTCTGTATTTGATTTTATCTTTGTTTGAACTTTATATATAAAAATTTGAATTATAAAAAAAGAATATTATAGACACAACAAATAAAATTCGAGATATATTACATTCTTTAATTTTCATTTTCTCACCTCTTATTAGATATTTTTTATTGAGTTTTTTTCGAAAAAAATTTTTTTGAATTTTAAACTTTAAAGATTTTAATTACATAAATATGTTAACATCTCAACTAATGCTTTGTCAAGATTTTTCGATAGACGATTTTCGACATTATTTTATTATAACAATTCCTATTCTGTGTATTGCAGAATTTTGTCTAAAATGATATTATTAAATAAATGCTATATGAAAGGATTTAAAAAATGGAAAAAGAGATAGATTTAAAAAGAAAGTTTTGATTTTTATGATCAAACATACTTAAAAACATATAATCTAAATAAATCAATTAGATATCAATTAAACTTACTAGATTCTTTAGATATGTTTACACGTAAACATTCTGAAAATGTTGCAACTGTTACTTGCAATTTATGCAAAAAATTACATTGTACAAAGGGGTTCACTGAATATTGTGTAACTTGTGCTTATATACATGATATTGGTAAAATGTTTATTTCTCAAAATATTTTACAAAAAAATGGCAAATTAACAGATGAAGAATTTGAAATAATGAAAACTCACACTACACTTGGTTATCAATTATGTCTAAAAGATAAAGCTTTAAGACCATATTATGCTGGTCCTTATTATCATCATGAGGCTCTTGATGGAACTGGCTATCCTCAAGGATTATTAAAAAAGATATTCCTTATGAAGCTCAAATAATAAGAGTTGCTGATGAATTTGATGCTATTGTTAGTAAACGTCAATATAAATCTCATATTAATATTTCAGATGCTTTAAAAATTATAATTGAAAATACTCAACCTTCACCTAATGCTCCTCAAGGAACTGGATTTACTAATGCTGGAAAAAATAATAAATTGGTTGTAAAAAAATTAATAAGTGTTGTTTTAGATGATACCGAATATGAAATTGCTTGTACTATGAATTATTTGAAATATCTTGAAGAACAAATTAAACGTTTGAAAAATATTGAACATTTAATAACAAAAATGAATTCTGCAAAAAAAAACAAGAAGATATTGATTTTTATAAGGATTATATTCCTGGTTTCTTTAAGAATAATGAATCTTTTGATAATTTTGATCAAATTTTTCAAGAGTATAATGATGCTTATACTTCTAAAAAAGAAGGCTGTTGATGACTTATTTTCTGAAATAAAGAAGATTAAAAAATTAAAAGTATAATAAATGTTGAAGTAGCTATTAAAATAACTACTTCAACATTTTTATTATTTTTTATAAGCAGAAAACATTTAAAGTTTTCTACCCCAACTATTGACATAGAGCCTTTCTATACTCCTTATTTTTTCAAGTAATTCTCAATGCATTAATTTTCTAGACCTTATGGAACAAGAATATCTCTAAAATTCTGTACAATGCTCCTGATCCGTTATCATTAGAAACTCCATAAAATCCAGTTCGATATGAAAAAGGCCATGAATTATATACAAATTTCATCATACTAAACCAATTTCCATGGTAACTTTCACTTAATATTGAATCAATTCCACCTGTATTTATTTCTTTAATTGCATCACCCGTTATACTATAATTAAATAATGTTTTATTACCCTGTTTGGCTTTATTTGGATTTTTATATTTAGTCGCATATTTTGTACTTTCCAAACTTTTATTTAACTCTGTCCATCCATAGTTTTTAATATTCCTTTTGTCTATTTCTTCGGCAAATACGGCAACATTCTCATTTACTTCTTGATTCATATCATAAATACCATATACATTTCCTGTTGTACTTATAGAAATATTTCTCTTCCAGCCATATTTAGAATATCCACTATTTTCCCCTCCTGAATAAAGTTTTAGACCTTTGGATATATTATTGACACCATCTTTTCCAAATTTACTATGTGTCAAATATACTATAGCTCCCCACTCACTATTTTTTTTGCCATATGACTATTCATATAACTAGTATATCCATCTATTGGATCTTTTTCTCCTGTATATCCAAAAGTTGCGTTTCTAGCAATTTTATAAAATCCCCCGGTGTTTGCTTAAATCCAATCCATACTCCAGGAACAGATTGTAAATCTCCAGTTAGCCCATACATATTTCCCAAAGCGTCATGTTCATTAGCACTAACTTTAAATTTTGCAACCCAAAATCCACTTATTTCTTTGCCAAAACCACCATAATTAACATCTGAACAAAATGCTGGATGTACTATATATTTCATTCCATTATATTCTTTTGTTTTTATTCCATCCTCAATTTTATATCTTAATTTTTTTTTGTTGTTGCACACCATTGTCCATATCCATCATAATATCCGGTTACATTTTCATAATTAGAATCTGAATAATATGTTATCCTATATGCATATCTTGGTATCCAAACAAAATAACTTCCATTTGCAGTAATTGCATTTGCCCATTTCTTTTGAGAATAATCATACCATTCTTAATTAGTTGAAGTAGTTTCGACAACTTTATATTCATTATTCCAAATTATTGGTGTCATACTTTCTCCATTTGATGTTAATATTGGCATGTTTGGAGTTGATATAACATTGTTGCTGTTATCTAACCATATTATATCTATTCTTCCATATTCTGTTGAAAAAGTTACATCTGTTGCATTATCAGGATCAACAGGAGCAATTCCAGCTTCAACTGTTATTGTACAAGTTGCTGATTTGCCACCAGTAGAACTCTTCACTGTAATTGTAGCTGTTCCAGAGCCTTTAGCTATCACTAACCCATTTTGATCTACTGTTGCAACTGATGAATTGCTTGATGTCCATGTTATACCTTCAGTTGCAGTACTTGGATTTTTAGTGGCTGTTAATTGTACTGTTTCACCTGTTTTTAATGTTTTTGATGTTGGGCTTACTGTCAAACTTGTTATAGCTGTTGTTACTGTTACCGTACAACTTGCACGCTTTCCATTTTTGTAGTTGCTGTTATTGTTGTTGTACCATTGGCTTTTGCTGTTACATTTCCACTTTGGTCTACTGTTGCTACTCCTGTATTACTACTATTCCATGTTATTCCTGTATTCCTATTTGCATTACTTGGCTGTATTGTAGTATTTAATTTTGTTGTTTTTGTTCCACTCATATCTAATGCTACTTTATTTTTATCTAATGTTATTCCTGTTGGACTTTGCACTACTGTTACTTTTGCTTTTGTTTTTACTAATCCACTTGAACTCTTTATCGTAATTGTTACTGTTCCTTGGGCTATACCTGTTACTACACCATCATCGTTTACTTTGGCTACTCCATTATTACTACTTGACCACACTAATCCTTCCGTTGATCCTATTGATGGTTTCTTTGTCGCTGTTAATGTTACTGTACTTCCAACTTCTACCTCTGTTTCATTTGGACTTACTGTTATTCCTATTATTTTTGTTTCTACTGTCACTATACATTCTGCTTTATATCCATTTCCTGTACTTACTGTTATCTTTGCATTTCCATTTGATACACCTGTTACTCTTGCTGTATATTTTCCTGTTTTTCTCTACTTTTGCACTTGCTGAATCACTACTCCATTGTAAATCATCATATATATTCGCTGTTTTTGGCGTCAATGTTGCTGTTAAATCTACTGTCTTTGTTCCACTTAAATTAACTGTTGCTCTATTTTTATCTAATGCTATTCCTGTTGGGCTTGTTACTACTGTTACTTTACATGTTGCTGTTTTCTTATTTCCTGTACTTACTGTTATTGTTGCATCTCCATTTTTTAATGCTGTTACACGTCCATTATTATCTACATTTGCAACACTCGTATTATCACTTGTCCATGTTTGCTCTAAATAAACATTTGCTGTACTTGGACTTATTGTTCCTATTAATTGGAATGACTTAGCATCTGTACTTAAATCAATTGTTTTTTTCTGTTATATTTAAAGATATTGATTTTGGAGCCGTTTGTACTGTTACTTTCACTGAATTTGCTACCATTGAGTCTCTTCCTGTTGCTGTTATTGTTACTGTTCCATGTGATTTTCCTGTTACTAATCCATTTTGATCTACTGTTGCTACTTTTGAATTACTACTTACCCATATTAATGTCTCTTCTGATGTATTTGGTTCTATTGTTGCATTTATTTGTAATTTTTCTTCTATTTCTATTGCAGAATTTGATGGTGCTAAATTTATTCCTGCTATTGTTGCTCCTACTACTATTCTACATTGGGCTGTACATCCGTTTTCAGTCTTTGCTGTTACTGTTGCTAATCCATTGCTTATTCCTTTTACTAATCCTTGTTGATTTACTTGTACAACATTATCGTTTGAACTTGTCCATGTTATTCCTGTATATATATTGGCTGATGCTGGTGTTATTACTGCTGTTAATTGCATATTTTTACTTGTTGTTGTATCTATTACTGCATTTGTTTTATTTAAGCTTATTGCTGTTGGACTTGTTACTACTTTTACTTTACATATTTTGGTTAATCCATTTACTGTTTTCGCTGTTACTGTTGCTTCTCCATTGCTTATTCCTGTTATTGTTCCAAATTCATCTACTCTTGCTATACTTGTATTACTACTTGTCCATGTTATATTTTTATTTGCTGAATCTGGCGTTATTGTTGGTGTTATTTGTACTGTTTTATTTCCTGAACTTAAGTCTATTGTTATTTCTGTATTTGACAATATTATTTCTTTTGGACTTGTTATTACTGTTACTTGACATTTTGTTTCTAATTTATCCATTTTTGCTGTTATTACTGCTGATCCATTATTTTTCCCTGTTACTGTTATTTCTGTATTTGATTTCTTTTGTATAGTCACTATATTCTCATTATTTGTTTCCCAACTTATATTTGGATTATCAACGTTTGTTATAGCTTTTATTACTTGACTACTTTCTGTTTCTAATGCATTTAATTCACTTGGGTCTAACTTTAAATATGGAGTTTTTTGGTATTCGTCCATATCTTGTACTGTTCCATTTTTCCCATACTACATACTCATTTCCAGTTGCTGTAAATGTAACGCTATAATATCCATCTCTCTTTTCTAAGGTATAATCTTTTACTTCATCTCCTACATTTTGATTCAAGTATTTTTTTAGATTATTTTCTTCAACTTTTGATTTTGAACTTTTCCCTACTGCTGCAGCTACAGATGTGTTTTAATACTTTTTTTCTTCTACTGTTCCTGCAAACTTTTTGGATTCTTTTGACTGATTTATTATTCCATTTTCACCAGTCATATAAGATATTGTTACTCCTGAAATTATTAACAATACTATTACAGTTACTGCTAATGCTATTAATGTGATTCCTCTATTTTTCATATTCATTCCTCCTTTGTTAAAACTTCTCATTTATACTCTTATATTAATTATAGCAAAAACTTATATTTCAAGCAACAGTATTTCAAAAAACAATGAAGTAAATTATTTTTTTACTTCATCAACTTTTTATTTATGGACATAAAACTGTTCTAAATGAGTTATCATTACTATTATGACCATCTGCATATCCTGTAAAGAATACCCCTGCTAATCCACTGTATGTACTATCACTTCTATTTCCGCCTCTTACAAAGAATGGATATTCTGAATATGGGAAATTAGAATCATCTTTAAGCCAGTTCTTATATACTGTTCTTGAGTCTGTCTTATCATGTCCACCTGTATTTACTTCTTTTGATGCATCACCTATTTTTCCGCAATTATATACAATAAAATTTCCTGTATAATATGAACTATAATTATTATCATATCTTGTAGCATATTTTGTACTTGCTGAAGTTGCCTTTAAACCTGTATACCTTGTCCAATCATAAGTAGAAAATTTACCATATGAATCTTTTGAAATAAATGCTGCAACATATTCATATGCACATCCAGACAAGTCATATATTCCATATACATTTCCTGTTGAACTTTGTGATGTATATGATGTATATCTTCCATTATATCCTCCACCTGTATAGTAACTTGTATTTTGTGCTATTTCATTTCCATTTTTTCCATATTTACTATGTGTCAAATATGCAACTGCTCCCCATTCACTATTTTTCATCATATGACTATACATAAAACTTGTATAACCATCACTATCCTTTGTTCCATTATAACCATATTTTGCAGTTCTTGCATAATAATATTGTTGTCCTATTGATCTATCTATATTACTACTATTTTCTCCAGGAACAAATTTAACTTCTCTGTAACTAGTTGGACTAGCTTGGAATTTTGCTACCCAAAATCCAGATAACTCATTTGACCATCCTCCATTTTCTAAGTTTGTTTCAAATGCTGGATGAACTATATATGATTCATCATTATAATTTACTGTCTGTATTCCTGAATCTAATTTTCTTCTTAATTTTCCGTCTTTAGACCATTGTCCTAATCCATCAAAATATCCAGTTAATTTTGTACAATTACTATCTGAATAATATCTGATTCTATATGCAAATCTTGGAATCCATACAAAATAGCTTCCATTCTTAGTTTTGGCATTTGCCCACATATTTGAATTATAATTATACCATGAACCATCTCCTGAATTAGTAGTTTGTTCACTTGAACCATTCCATTTTATTGGTGTCAAGCTTTCTCCATTTGATGTTAATATTGGTGCATTAGGATTTGATATAACATTATTGTTATTATCTAACCATATTACATCTATTCTTCCATATTCTGTTGAAAATTTAACATTTTCAACTGGTGTAGATTCTGTTGGCTTTTTGTGTTACTGTTATTGTTGCTGTATCAAATTTGTCTCCACTTGGATTTTTTACAGTTATTGTTACTACTCCAGCTTTAACACCTGTTACTAAACCATTTTTATCTACTGTAGCTACTGAAGTATTACTACTTGTCCAAGTTACCAATTCTGTAGCAGATTCTGGTGTTAACTTTTTATTTAATTGTAATTTTGGGTCTTCCAACATATTTATTTTTGCTGTTTTAGGAATTATCTCTATTCCAGTAATTGATGTCTCAACTACAATTACACATGTTGCTTCTTTTCCATTTTCTGTACGAACTTTTTATTTTTGCTGATCCATTTGATATTCCTGTTACTTTTTTACTGTGCTTCCATTTAACTTTTCTACTTGTGCAATTTCTGGAGCTTCACTAATCCATGATAATTCAGTATAAATATTAGCTGTATCAGGTTGAATTTTTGCAGTTAATTCTACCGTTTTAGTTCCACTTAAGTCAACTGTAGCTTTGCTTTTTATCTAATGTTACTCCTGTTGGACTTGTTACTACTGTTACATTACATGTTGCTGTTTTATTATTTTCTGTACTTACTGTTATTGTAGCCGTTCCATTTTTTAATGCTGTCACACGTCCTGTATTTTCATCTACATCTGCTACTGTTTTATCACTACTTGTATATTTTAAATGTGTATATACATTTGCTGTGCTTGGACTTATTGTTCCTACTAATTGAAATATCCTTTCATTTGAACTTAAATCAATTGTTTTATTAGTTATATTTAATGCCACTGATTTTGGTGCTGTTTGTACTGTTACTTTCACTGAATTTGCTACCATTGAGTCTCTTCCTGTTGCTGTTATCGTTACTGTTCCATGTGATTTTCCTGTTACTAATCCATTTTGATCTACTGTTGCTACTTTTGAATTACTACTTACCCATATTAATGTCTCTTCTGATGTATTTGGTTCTATTGTTGCATTTATTTGTAATTTTTCTTCTATTTCTATTGCAGAATTTGATGGTGCTAAATTTATTCCTGCTATTGTTGCTCCTACTACTATTCTACATTGGGCTGTACATCCGTTTTCAGTCTTTGCTGTTACTGTTGCTAATCCATTGCTTATTCCTTTTACTAATCCTTGTTGATTTACTTGTACAACATTATCGTTTGAACTTGTCCATGTTATTCTGTATATATATATTTGCTGATGCTGGTGTTATTACTGCTGTTAATTGCATATTTTTACTTGTTGTTGTATCTATTACTGCATTTGTTTTATTTAAACTTATTGCTGTTGGACTTGTTACTACTTTTACTTTACATATTTTGGTTAATCCATTTACTGTTTTCGCTGTTACTGTTGCTTCTCCATTGCTTATTCCTGTTATTGTTCCAAATTCATCTACTCTTGCTATACTTGTATTACTACTTGTCCATGTTATATTTTTATTTGCTGAATCTGGCGTTATTGTTGGTGTTATTTGTACTGTCTTATTTCCTGAACTTAAGTCTATTGTTATTTCTGTATTTGACAATATTATTTCTTTTGGACTTGTTATTACTGTTACTTGACATTTTGTTTCTAATTTATCCATTTTTGCTGTTATTACTGCTGATCCATTATTTTTTTCCTGTTACTGTTATTTCTGTATTTGATTTCTTTTGTATTGTTACTATATTTGAATTACTTGTTTCCCATTTTATATTCGAATTATTAACATTTGTTATTGCCTTTATTACTTGACTACTTCCTTTTTCCAATGCATTTAATTCACTTGGGTCTAACTTTAAATATGGAGTTTTTTGGTATTCTTCCATATCTTGTACTGTTCCATTTTCCCATACTGCATACTCATTTCCAGTTGCTGTAAATGTAACACTATAATATCCATCTTTCTTTTCTAAGGTATAATCTTTTACTTCATCTCCTACATTTTGGTTCAAATATTTCTTTAAATTTACTTCATCAATTTTAGAATTCGAACTTTTTCCAATAGCTGCTGCTACTGATGTATTCAATACTTCTTTTTCTTCTACTGCTCCTGCAAATTTTTTTGAATCTTTTTGCTTGATTTATTATTCCATTCTCTCCAGTAAGATATGATATTGTTACTCCTGAAATTATTAGTAATACTATCACTGTTACTGTTAGTGCTATTAATGTTATTCCTTTGTTTTTCATGTATATTTCTCCTTTGTTAGTATCTTTTTTCAGAAATATTATAGTTCTACTTTTTTTAATTTTCAATACTTTTTTCCATTTTTTTGAATATTTTTTCACTATTTTCATAAAATATATTTATGAAAGGACTTGTTATGAAATATAAATTTTTATGTTGTTTTATTTTATTGGTTATTGGTTTATCCCCTATGACATTAGCATATTCTACAAGCTACAGTTGGTCTGTTTTAGATAGCAGTATTGAAACATCTGCTCAATCTTCTGCAAACGTTCAAAATGATAATTTTCTTAATCTAGATGCAGAAAGTGCAATTTTAATTGAGCAAAATTCTGGTCAAATTTTGTATAGTCATAACATTCATGAAAAATTACATCCTGCTAGTGTTACAAAAAAAATAATGAGTTTATTATTAATCATGGAAGCTCTTGATTCAGGAAAAATAACTTTAGAAACCCAAATTCCTTGTAGTGAAAATGCTGCTAATATGGGAGGTTCACAAATTTGGCTTGATCCTCGCGAAAATTTAAGTGTTAATGATATGTTAAAAGCAATAGCTGTTGTTAGTGCAAATGATTGTGTTACAGCTATGGCAGAATATTTAGGTGGTTCTACTGAAAATTTTGTGAAAATGATGAATGAAAAAGCCAAAGAACTTGGAATGAATGATACAAATTTCGTTAATTGTCATGGTCTTGATGAAGATGATCATCTAACATCTGCATATGATATTGCATTAATGTCTCGTGAATTATTAACAAAACATCCTCAAATAACAAATTATACAACAATTTGGACAGATTCTCTTAGAGATGGAAAATCTGCATTATCTAATACAAATAAATTAGTACGTAATTATTCTGGATGTACTGGTTTAAAAACTGGCTCTACATCTAAAGCATTATTTAATTTATCAGCATCTGCAACTCGTAATGATTTATCATTAATTTCTGTAATTATGAAAGCTCCTACTTCTGCAATTAGATTTTCTAATGCTTCTACTCTACTTGATTATGGATTTAATACATTTTCTTATAAATCTTTTGCTACAAAAGGTGAAGTTTTTAAATCTATTCCTGTAACAAAAGGAATTGCTGACACAATAAATGCCATTTATGAATCTTCTCCATCATTTTTGATAAAAAAGGCGAAGAATCTAGTATTACTTATGAAATTAATCTTCCAGAAAGTATTCAAGCACCTATAACTCAAGGTCAACAACTTGGTACAATTTCATATTATTTAAACAATGATAAAATTGCAGAAGTAAGTCTTATTGCTGAAAATTCTATTAATAAAATTTCATTTATTAATAGAATGAAATCTCTATTTAGCAATTGGTTTAATTTAACTCGTTCTTCGTAATTATGAATTATGCTTTCCCTTATTTTTAGTATATAAAAGACCAGATAAAAAATCTGGTCTTTTACATTTCTATTATTTTGGCTGTCACATCTTTTTCTTGACATTCCATAATAATTTTTATTGTTTTATTTGTATTATTTTGAATTTAAAATCATAACTTCCATATGCTACTGCTGCATCTTTACCTTTTTCTATATATGGCACATATCCACTATGTTCATGTCTTTCTATAATTTCTAATCCATCAACTTTAAGAACTGCATTATATAAAGTTGTACTTACTTGACAATTTCCTCCACCAAGACCTTGTTTCTTCTCTCCATCTACATATACATCTGCTTCCTGATATCCCTTTTCTTTTGTTGCTTTTCCAACAGTATTGCAAAATGAAAATATTTCTTCTGGTTTTATTTCTGTATTTGTTAATGAATCACATGTTATTCGCATATTATTTTGTCTTGCTTTTTTTCTTTATTATGAATTTTTGTAGAAAAATTTGCAATTTCTTTTTCTGTTTGTTCTGTCACTTGTTGTGTATCTGTTGTACTTTGTGTTGACTTAATATCAATCTCATCTAGATTATTTTTTTGTTTGTACTACTTCTTTGAGCTTGATAATTTAGACTATCATTATTTGTTTTAAAAATCCATATACCTATTCTAACATAATTCCAATTAACACTATAAACAAAAATTTTTTTCATTTAATATTTTTCCTTCCTTATATATATATATTTTTTCTTGACTTTATTTTGTCCAAAACCTCAAAAAAATATTGACAAATCAATAAAAAAAAACGTATAATTGTTATGTATTAAATTTTTAAAGGAGATTTTATTATGTTAGCTAAATATTGGAAAAAAATAGGATTATTTATTTTAATAGTTGCTTGTATTTTTAATATTATGAATAAGCTTGTGAAAAAAGTATCTTTAAATACTGAGTTAGAAGCTTCTGCAACATATGTAAATCAAATTAATCAAGAAGAAAATAAAAATTTAAACAAATAAGCTTGAAAAAAAAGTATAAAGATATGGTAATATAATAAAAGGCAAAAATTACTATTGTAAGAAAGAGGTGAATTTGCAAATGAAAGAAGGAATACATCCAGCATATAATCAAACAACTATTACATGTGCTTGCGGTAATGTTATAGAAGTTGGTTCTACAAAAAAAGATTTAAAAGTTGATGTTTGCTCAAAATGTCATCCATATTGGACAGGTAACTTAAGACTTGACACTAAAGGTGGTAGAGCAGATAAATTTAAGAAAAAATACGGTCTTGCATAAAAAAAAGAAAACATTTTAAAATGTTTTCTTTTTTTTATATCTATTCTTAATATTCAAAAAACGACTCAATGAGCCGTTTTTTTATTTTAAAAATGTTTTCCTCTAGTTTTTGTTCTTTTTGCTTTTGAATCTTTTCCATCTTGATCCGCAAAATATTCTTCAAGCATTCTTTTTTCTTTCTATGTCCTCATCATTTTTCTCTGATACATTATCATTATAATCATTAGAAGTATTTTCTTCTTTATATTCTACTTCTACCGGCTGATCATTTATTTTTTTCTTCATCGTGTTGAGTATTATCATTATAATAATCATCATTAAAGTTTGTACTATATGGATTTTCATCATTCATATCATCATTGTAATAATTATCATCCATATTTCCATTATCTGACAATTCCTGATGTTCAAACATTGCTCTATCTAATTCTTCTGCTCCTGGGAACTCAATCTCCTCTTCTTCATCTTTTTTGATTTTTATTTTTAATATTATTGAAACTATTATTGTTAATATTAAAAATACTAAAACTGCAACTAATATATATTGTTCTTGTCCCCAAGTTTCTGGTTTTAACCAGTCAACTTTTCCTACAATTTGTTGATTTTCACTTTTTGTTGATGTACTTTCTGTTTTTTTGTTGTTGAAGTTGTTATTTTTGTATTTTCAGAACTTGTTGTTGATGAAGTTTCTTCTTTTGTTGAAGTTGTCGTTGGTTCAGTTGGTGGTTGTTCATCTATTACTGGCTCTTCTACTGGTGTAGCTGTTTGCTCTCCAGCTTTTCTTGTAATATTTAGTGTATATGTTTTCTTTGTTTTTCCATCTTCTGCAACAACTACAATTTCAACTTTATTTTCTCCTTCATTTAATGCGATATTTCCATCTCCTGATTTTACTTTTGCATTTGAGTCTTTGGTTGTTGCATATATATATACTTTTTCGGCTTCATTTGGAACCTCTACATTGTATTGATATGTATCTGGTTTAAATCCTTTAAAATCATATTGTTTTGGATTTAAGCCTAAATCTCTTAATCTTGCTTCTGATGACTTTGTTGTACTATTATTATTTGAACTTGCTGAATTGTTTGATGTGTTGTTATTTGAACTTCCTGCATTATTTGATGTATTATTATTTTCTGTTGGTGTCTCTGTTTTTGGGGCTTTTACTGTTAATATTGCATTATTATCAACATTAGGTAAATCTTCATCATTGACATTTGCTATTCCAGTAATTCTAAATTTTATCTTATATGTTGTATCTGATGTTACTGTTGGCACTTTAAATGTATAACTTCCTAAATCCGTTATTCCTGTTGCTGAAGCTCCTGATATTTTAGTTCCATTTGCTATTCCACTTGGACCAGCACTAGAACTAACTAATTCAAGTCCTGAATTATCAACCAATTCCAAGTTATAAGCTCCTAATGTTTCTTTTGAAGTTATTGATATTGTTACATTTCCATCACCAGAATTAACTTGCTTATCTGTTGAAACAATATTTGAAGCATTAACTTTTGTTTCTAAAATTAAAATTGAAAATATTGCTATAAGTAGTATGTTAAATATCTTTTTTTTTTCACAATTATTCCTCTCTCTCTTTATAATTCTATTTTATAAGTATCTACAGCATATTTTAAAATTCTTAATGAATCTCTTGCATCAATTATTCCATCTTTGTTTAGGTCCGCTGATTTTGCATATTCATTATTTAATTCATATGTTCCAACTGCATATTTTAAAATTCTTAATGAATCTCTTGCATCTACAACTCCATCTCCACTTACATCTCCAAGAACTGAAATTGTATATTTATCATTTACAACATAACCTGTTGCAAGATTTGATTCGTTTGAAACCACTTCACCATTTGAATTTTTTACAACTATTTCTGCTCCTAATAATTTTTTTAAATCTGTGATTGTTGAATTTGGAATTGATGTTATTTCATTTGTAGTATTATTTGTTCTTATTTTTTCATTTTCTACAATTTCTTTATTTTCATCATCAGGATTTTCTGGAACATCTGGTGTTGGATTATCAGGAGTATCTTTTCCATTATCTTCTTTTACTGGAACTAAATATAATTTATATACAGGCTCATCATCAGATGTTGATCTTGCAGCATATCCTTCTACACCATTTGATTTTCTAACAAAATCCCAATATGTACCTGCAACTTTTTCTGTTGCTTTTTCAATCACTGTTACAACCTCATTTAGATATATTTTTTCTCCAATATATGTTCCATTTGGATTATCTCTTAATCTTAAACTTGGATTTGCATTACATTTTACTAAATTACTATTTATTTCAGTAGTTTCATTATTATCTGTATTTGGTCTTTCGCATGCTGTATTTGGCATGTTTTTATATACTGGAATTATAAATGTATAATCCATATCTATTGATTCACATTCTTCAAATGCTACTCTTAATTTTGTTCCTTCATTTTGTGGGGCCATTATATTTTGTTGATATTGATGCCAATATAATCCTGCTTCTGAATTATCAACATCAAATTTTTGAAGATACATTGTATTTTGTCCTCTATTAATATATCCTTTTGAGATAAATTCAACACCTCCAACAATTGATAATTCAATTGATGTCCAACCTTCTTGTTCAGCTCTAGCAAGCCCATTTAATATAACATTGTCTTTTCCGCTTCCACTAGCACCTATATTAAATACATTATATACACCAACATATTGATCATTATACCCTTCACCTTTTACTAATGGTGATGTTCCATTTCCTTGTTCTTGTAATATTCTTGCTATTACATAATAAACATTTACATTATATTTTTTTTTGATGCCTCTATAATTGCATTTATGTATGATTCATTATTCCAAAAATCATATTTTTTTAACATTGCTTGTATTGTCTCAACTTTATAATCTGTATATGTTAATTCTAAAAACTGAAAAACATCTGATGAATTTAATGAATTTCTTGGATCCATCATATATTTTAATGCTGATTGTGATGCACAATGCCATTTTCCTGAATCATATGTTGCATTACCACAAATAGGACATATCCATTCTCCTGCATATGAATTACTTGTTGGTACTAAGTTTCTTGGTGATGAACCATGTCCTACATATTCATTTTCAATTACCTCATTCCAATCTAAATCTGTATATAATATTTTAAAATTCCAATTTGGATGTTCATTTTTTAAATTTTGTATCATTTCTTTTATTTGTGGATATGTATTTGAATCTAGATTTTCTATATCTTGACTAATTGTTTGATTTACTGCAAATGTTTTAGTAAAAAAGCAAAAAATATTGCAATATTAAAATTATCATCATTAAAATAAAAATTAACTTTTTTTTCATTTTTCTCCTCTTCTTACAGTATTTTATATATTCTCTACTTTTGTTATTTTTTTTTCATTTTTCTTCGACAATAGTATATCATTTTTTTATTCTTAAAGTCAACCTTGATGATATGTATTTTATATTACATTTATATTACAAATTCCTTAATTTTTCTTGTAGTTTCTACCTTTTTTATGATATAATGTTTTTTATTATGTAGGAATAATCTCCTAGTAGGTGATTTTTCCGTACATAATAATTATTGGGATTATTAGAATTTCTAAGCAATTTCCATTGCATAGAAATTCTTAAATCCGTTTTTTATAATGATTGGAGGATCTATGATGGAATTACTATCGCCAGTTGGCGATTTTGAATGTTTAAAAGCTGCTGTACAAAATGGTGCAGATAGTGTATATTCAGGAGCAAATAGTTTTAGTGCAAGAGCTTTTGCTTCAAATTTTGATGATGATACACTAAAAAAAAGCTATAAATTATGCAAAAATAAGAGGTGTTAAAACAAATTTGACTTTAAATACTCTTATAAAAAATGATGAAATGTATAATGCCATTGCTTTAGCAAAAAAAAGCTCATGAATATGGTATTGATGCTATAATTGTTCAAGACTTAGGTCTTGCTCGTTATATGATAAAAAAAATTTTCCTGGTCTTGCTGTTCATGCTAGTACACAAATGTCTGTACATAATTTAGAAGGTATTCTTACTCTTCAAAATATGGGCTTTTCTCGTGTTGTGCTTTCTAGAGAACTTTCTATTCAAGAAATTGAACATATATGTAAAAACTCAAATGTTGAAATTGAGGCATTCGTACATGGTGCTCTTTGTATTTCATATTCAGGTCAATGTTTATTTTCAAGTATGGTTGGTGGTCGTTCTGGAAATCGTGGTAAATGTGCTCAACCTTGTAGATTACCTTATGAATTGTTAGAAAATGATACAACTATTGATAAAGGTTATTTATTAAGTCCTAGAGATTTATGTGGATTAGAATATTTGCCACAACTAGTAAAAGCTGGAGTAACTTGTTTAAAAATTGAAGGAAGAATGAAAACTCCTGAATATGTAGCAACTGTTACTAGAATTTATAGGAAATACCTTGATTTAGCCATGTCAAAAAATGATTTTAAAATTGATGAAAAAGACAAAAAAAAGACTTATTACAAGTATTTAATAGAGGTGGATTTTCAAATGGACATTTATCTTCTACTGAAAATAGGAAATTAATATATACTCAAAAATCTAATAATATGGGAATATATTTAGGAACCATTTCAAATTTCAATAAAAATCATGGATACATTTCATTTACAACTAATGAATTTCTACATGTTGGAGATAAAATTTGTGTTGAAAATAAAAAACATGAAACAAATCTATATACCATCTCTGAATTAATGAAAAATGATAAAAACATTACAGAAGCACATATTGGTGATAAAATAAAAATTGGTAGAATGAAAGGTGATATTTTTATAGGTGATAAATTATTCAAAATTTCGATAAAGAATTAACAACTTCTGCATTAGAAACTATTGAAAAGAGTCTAGAAAAAGAAAATTATCTTGTGAAATGAAAGTTATCTTAAACTCTCCTATTTCTTTAAAAATATTTGATGATAATATATCTGTTAAGATTGACTCTAATATAATTCCTGAACCTGCTCAAAAAATCACCTATGACAAAAGAAAGACTTATTTCTCAAATCTGTAAAATTAATAATACACCTTATAATTTTGAAAATGTAAATATCAAATTAGGAGAAAATCTTTATGTTCCAAGTATTAGCGGAATTAATGAACTTAGAAGACAAGCATTAGCTCAATATGAAGAAAAACTTATTTCAAGTTTTAGAAGATTATCTAATGCAAATTATACAGAAAACAATCCAAATTCATCACATAAAGAAACAAAAATAAGTTTATTATTGAATACATTAAATTTAAGTTATAATTATTTAGAATTAAAAAAATGTATCTAAAATATATATACCATTCAAATATTATAAATAAAAGCTTTTCTCACCTACTTTTAAATATTTGCCAAAAATTTGATACATATATTTATATGCCAATAATAATTAGAAATAATTACAATAGATTAATAAAAAATAACTTACCAACTATTTTAGGAAAATACAAAATAAAAGGATTTGTTTTATCAAATATAGGAAATTTTGAACTTTTAAAAGATTACAAAGATTATGAATTTATATGTAATTATACATTCAATATATTTAACAATTTAACTATTAATGAATTACCTGCAAATACAATAACACTATCACCTGAACTTAACAAAACTGATTTAAAAAACTTTAACACAAACAAGAAAAAACAGAATTAATTGTCTATGGAAGAACTCCATTGATGAATTCAAATTATTGTTTATTAGGAAAATCAAATAAATGTTATTCAGAATGTGATCATAAATGTAATTCAACAAATAAATATTATCTAAAAAGACAGACTTGGATTTTTATTTAGAATTATACCAGATAATATCCAAACAATTACAACTATTTACAATAGTAAAATAACATCAATCGAATATGATGGACTCCCTATTGATTTTGCAAGAATTGATATTTTAGATGAAAACATTTCTGAAATTAATGATATTATAAAAACTGTTTTAACTGGTAAAAAACTTGAAGGAAATCAATATACAAATGGAAACTTTAATAAAGAAATTTAAATGAAGGAGATAAAATTCTCTTTCATTTTTTTTTATTGTATAGCAAATTCTGTATCACTTTTTCTAACTTACCATATTATATATTATCAAAAGAAAAAATTTAAAGAATTACTTAAAATTCTTTAGCAAATCTTATCTTAATTATAAAGGAGGTGTTTTGTATGCCAGAAAATAGAGGTTGTGGATGTGGCTTTGGTTTTGGAGATGACTGCTGCTGGATAATAATTCTTATACTTTTAATTTGTTGCTGTTGTGGTGGTAACAGAGGTGGATGTTGCTAATCCTTTAGACATAATTAATACTGTATAGAAAAATCACCTATATTGGCGATTTTTCCTACACACAAAAGGTCCTTATGGGCCTTTTTTTTCTTTATAAAAACCTTATATTTCTATTGCATTTTTCTGTTTAATATATTAAAATATTACTGATACATTAAGAAGAAAGGAAGATTTTTTATGAAAAAGAAAATTTCAATAGCATTATGTTTGCTATTAATTTTAATTTCAACAACTGTTTTTGCCTCAACACCAGTAAAAATGGAGATTGTTGAAAATAATATTTGTAATATTAAATTAAATGAAAATTCAAAATTTGAAAAGAAAATTGTAAGTTCTGAATTAGACAAAAAACAAGTTACATTACAATTACAAGTTAATAATGATGCAATTAATAAAGTACCAGAAGGAGAATTAATGTTAGTAATTGATAACTCTTCAAGCATGACAGATAAAGTTGGTGAAGTTACAAGAAAAGATTTAGTTTTAAATTCTGCCAATAAACTTATCGAAAACTTACTAGCATTAAACTCATCTACATTAAAAATTGGTATTGTTTCATTCTCATCAAGTTCTGAAGTTTCAGAACAAGGAACAGAAAAAAGATGCTAAATTAATATCTGACTTTACAAACGATTTTTCTATTTTAAAAGAAAAAATCAATTCTATTGAAGGAAGTGGAGCTTATACAGATTTAGATGCTGGTCTAAAACTAGCTCAAAAAACATTTTCAACTGAAGACAATAACAAATATTTAATCGTGTTAACAGATGGCTTGCCTAATATGTGTGTTGGAAGTTCTGATTTAGTATCTGTTGAAGCATTAGAAAAAGTTATTTCCACAACTAATGAAACACTAAAATCATTAAAAAACATCAATGTAATTTCACTTTTAACAGGTATCAGTTCTGAAGAAGCTGTTTTCAAAACTGATACAACAGGAAAATCTTATACATATGGTCAAGTTATTCAAGGTGTTTTTGGAACAACAGCTCAACCTACTATTGGAAAGTTCTATAAAATAAATGATAATGAAATTGAAAAACAATTACAGAACAAATCTATGCAGATTTAGTTCCAGTTGAAAAAACATTAAAAGATATAACAATTGTTGACTATTTCCCTCAATATATCATTGATAATTTTGAGATGGCTTATGTTGAAGGTATGGATGCTTTAAAAATATCATCTGAAATTGATAAAGAAACAAATAGTATAACCTGGACAATTCCAGAATTAAAGGCTAAAGAAACATTAAAAGTTCAATATACATTAACATTAAAAGATGAATTTAATGAAAAAATAATTGATCAAATATTAGATACAAACCAAAAAGTTGAAATTAATTATAAAGATTTTGATAATACAGAAAAAACTACAGAATCAACTGTAACACCAAAATTAAAACTTACTGCAATAAAAGCTGAAGAGCCAAAAACAGAACCAACTATAACTGAACCAACAAAAGATGAAACAAAAGCCCCAGAAGAATTACCAAAAACAGGTGCTCCGATATTATTTGGATTTATAACTGTTGCTACAGTATCAACTATTGCCTTTGCAGTAAAATCAAAAAAGTTTAATTTCTAATATCAAAGAAAGTCTATAAAATATAGACTTTCTTTTTTTATCTAATAATATTTTTTTATAAAATCTCTTGTAATTTTTTTTAATCTGTGTTAATATAATTAAGTAATTGATTTAGGGGCATAGTGTCAATGGTAGCACATCGGTCTCCAAAACCGCTTGTCTGGGTTCGAATCCTAGTACCCCTGCCATATTGAAGAGAATAGTATTAACTATTCTCTATTTTTTTCATGAAAGGACTGATTATTTGTCAAAAACTTTTTATTCAATAATTATATTTACACTTATTATATGCACACTTTTTATTCCAATAATTTCTTCATCAAACTTTGAACAAATACCTACTAAAAAAGATTTAATATTTTTAGGTAATTCTAATTACGCTTGGCCAATTCCAGGTTATACTACTCTCTCCTCAAAATTTGGAAAAAGAATTGCTCCCACAACAGGAGCTTCAACATTTCATAAAGGTATTGATATTCCTGCACCTGAAGGAACAAATTTAATTGCCACATGTGATGGAATAATTACTTTTACTGGATTCCTTGGAGGTGGTGGATATACAATAACACTTACTAATTATGATGGCATAAAAATTTCTTATTGCCATGTCTCCCCTATCTACATTGTTTATGTTGATGAACTAATTAAACAAGGCCAAATTATTGGTAATGTTGGACCTAAATATGTTTATGGAGTATCTGGAAATACTTATAGTGATCCAGCAACTGGAAAACCAACAAATGGAGCCACAACAGGCTGTCATCTTCATATAGGCTTTAGAATTGAAAACAACTATGTAAATCCATTAGATTATTTACAATAGCCAGTTTTTGTGGTATTATCATTAAGGTTTATAGATATCCATATAAAATCTAAATTTATATATAAGGACTGATTCTAATGGCATTTGATGGAATTGTTACACAAGCGATTACACATGAATTAAAAAATGATTTAATTGGTGGAAAAATTGATAAAATCCACCAACCAGATAAAAATACTATTCTTCTAGGAATTTATTCAAATTCAATCCATTATGCATTAAATATATGTATTGATGCACACAATTGCAGAATAAATCTAACTACAAATTCAAAAAGAAAATCCTCTTGTAGCACCAAATTTCTGTATGTTACTAAGAAAACACTTAATTGGTGGTAAAATTTCTACTATCGAAATGTATGGATTAGAAAGATTAGTAAAAATTAATATTGAAACAATAAATGAATTTAATGAAATTGAAATAAAAAGCCTAATTATAGAACTAATGGGAAAACATAGTAATATTATTCTAATTAATGATAAAAATATTATAATTGATTCATTAAGACACATTTGGGCAACAGATACTATTTACAGAGATATTCTTCCCTCTAGAACATATAGCTTCCCAACTTCTGAAAAATTAGATTACACTAAAATATCTGACATATATAGTATCTTTCAAGATAATTTAAATCTATCAGTTGAAGAATTTTCAAAATTATTTGCAAACACTTTTAATGGTTTTAGTTTATCATTTATAAAATCAGCTCTTGAAAAATGTAATATTACTACTATTAATAAAGAAAATTTATTAAAATTACAAAAATATATAAACAATATTTTAACATTTCCAAATAATCTATATTTTACAGAAGTATATAAGAATAATAAACTTTCTGATTTTACTTTAAGCCTAGGAAATAATGTTACAGTTGAAAAATTTTATTTAAATAAATTTATAGATAATTTTTATTTTTCAAGAGAAACAGAAGAAACATTTAATAATTGCAAAAAAATAATGCTTTAAAACTAGCAACTGATTCGCAAAAAAAATTATTAAACCGTTTAAATAGTATTAATACCAAATTAAAAGATTGTGAAGAAAGAGATAAATATAGACTTTATGGAGAATTAATAACTTCAAATTTATATAAATTAACAAATACACATACAGATTATATTGAACTTGAAAATTATTATGATAATAATAATCTAATCAAAATTCCACTAAATAAAAAATATTCTCCAAATATAAATGCAAAACATTATTTCAAAAAGTATAACAAATTAAAAAATGCACTTCAAATTGTTTCAGTTCAAAAAGCTGAAACAGAAAATGAATTAAATTATATTGATAGTATTATTTTTGAAATAGAGTTAGCTTCTTCTACTAAAGAAATTCAAGAAATTTTAGACGAAATTTCAGAAAATTTAATAAAAAAAAATAAAGTATCTCAAAAAAAAAAAAATACAAAAAATTCAAAAAAAGAAAAAACAAGAAAACAATACTCACCATTACATTTTAATATAGATAATTTTGATGTATATGTCGGAAAAAATAATAAAGAAAATGATTGGCTTACATTTACATTTGCAAATAAAAATGATATTTGGCTTCATACAAAAGATATTCAAGGAAGCCATGTTATAATAAAAACTTTAGGATTAAATATTTCTGATGACACATTAGTAAAATGTGCAAAACTTGCTGTTGAACATAGCAAAGCAAAACTCTCATCTAATGTTCCTGTTGATTATTGCAAGGTTCAATATGTAAAAAAACCTAATAGTGCAAAACCTGGCATGGTAATTTTTACAAATAATAAAACAATTTCTGTCACATCTTGTCAATAATTTTTCAATATTTTTTTCATTAACATTGAATTTTACATAATCTCATGATATAATAGCATACGTTCGAAATACACACACTTTATGGAGGAAATTTTATGTTAGAATTGTACTCAAAAAAACGGTTTGTAGTTATTTTTAAAGATTGTTCATTTGATGGTGATTGGAAAAATTGTTATTTGAAAGAAAATGAAATTGAATTAGGCTATTTAAAAAAATCAGGTAAATTTATCATTTTGAAAAATTTATCTATTAAATTTCCATATGATGAATTTTTGAAGCTAATTGAATCACCTAATTCTACTTTTGAAGATTTGTTACGTATTAGTCCAAATGTTTTAAAAATTTCTGATAATCAACATGCTGTAGAACAATTTGCTTTTCAAAGAAACGTTTTTGGAGAGAATTTTTCAATGTAAAAACTCAAAAGCAAAACTTCTTTGCCTTTAAGTTATAATTTCTAAAAAGAGGCTCATTAACTTGAGCCTCTTTGATTTTTTATATTTTGTTATGCTTCTGGTTCTATTAAACCAAAGTTTTTACCATCTTTTAATCTATGAATAACATTTACTTTACCATTTTTCTTGATTAACAAATGTTAAAAACATTTGACTTGGTCTTTCTTCTAATTTTAATTTTGCATCTTCTGGTGTCATTGGTTTTATTTCATAGTATTCTACTTTTAAAATTTCATCTTCTACTTCATGTACTATTGTTTGTGCATTTAAGTCTTTTAAGCTTGAATCTTTTTGCATTTTTTTTCTCTTTTTGTTTTTGCTTTTCTAATTTGTCCTTCTATTATATCTATATCTTTATCTATAGATGCATATAAGTCTTTTTCTTCAGCAACTGCTCTAAATGTTTCTCCATTAGCTATTACTTTGATTTCCGCTATTTGATAATTTTTTTCAACTTTTGCTATTATTTCAGCTTCTGCATTGTCAAAGTATTTTTCTATCCTTTCCATTTTCTTTTCTGCATAATCGTTTATTGCATCTGTTATCTTAAGTTCTTTTCCTGTAATTTTTATTTTCATAAAAAATCGCTCCTCTCTTTTCTTTTATTGTTGACACCTAGTTCATCCTCATTATATCTTTTTTTTTCTTGCTTTTTGACAAGGCTTTTCATAGAAAATTTACACCAAAACTGACATAAAAAAAGAAACGGAAATTTTCCGTTTCTTTTAATTTGATGCTTTTTGTAATTCTGTATTAATTATTGTCCATACATTAGATGTTTCCATGTCTTTTCTCCAACCTGACGTTCCAGCTAGTCCATATTTTGAGACTAATGAAACTTTTGATGTAATTGATGTTCCATCTTCAATCCACATCTTTACAGTATCTTTTCCATCTGCATATTCAATATAATATTGTTGCAAATCTTCATTCCATTGTTTTTCAACTCCATTTGGAATTTTTATATTTAACATACTTACTACAGATGGTTTTTCTACTAATTCTCCATTTGAATTTACTTTCCATTTTCTTGTGTAAAATGGTAATGCTAAAATAATTTTATCTGCTTTTACTTCATCATATTCAATAATTTTCTTTAAATTTGTTTCTATCCAATTATATCCTGCTGTTGTTCCTGGTTTTGTGCTTGAAGCTCCATATTGGTCATATGCCATAAATATTAAATAATCTGCAACATGTCCAATTACATTTCTATCATAACATAATGACCAGTTTGCATCTCCATCTGGTGCAGTTACATCAACAGATAATACTACTCCTAATTCTTTCATTCTTGGATCTAATTCTATTATAAATCTTGAAAATTTGTCTTTATCTGCTTGATACATATTTTCAAAATCTATATTTATTCCATCTAATTGATATTCAACACATACATCAACTATATTTTCAATTAATTCTTGTCTTTTTGGTATAACTATTTAATATTGTTGATGTGACTTTTATTCCAGCTTCATCATTTTGTATAGCTGGCCAAACTTTATATCCATTCGAATGTGCCCATTCTATATATTTTTTTCCTGATTCCCCTATTTTATTCTTTAAATTTCCATTAGAATCTATATAGAAAAATGTTGGTGATACCACATTTACACCTTCAATTACTTGTCCTGTTCTGTCTGGTGCTTGTACATATTTTGAGTAATAATCCCAAAACATATTTACTTTTTCCTGTTATTTGTTTTTTCTTCTTCCCAGTCATCTCTTGTTGTTGTATAATTTGTTAATTTTGTGCTTTTTACAAAACCTACATTTCCATTTTCTGTTCTAATTCTTGTCCATCCATCTTTTTCCTCAATTGCGACTACTACATCTCCTCTTTCTATTTTGTCTACTGTTTTTGAAAAAAAAGTCTGCTTTCCATTTTACAGATAGGTTTGATTTTGCATATGCTTTTACTTGTTTTCTTGTTAAAGAATCTAATATTACATTATTTTCTACAATTGTTGTTTCTAAATTATATACATCTTTCATTTCTACAATTGGCATATATATTACATCATCTTTTTTTATTGCATGTGCATATATCTTCTTGGTTGCACCATTTAAAGTCAATTTGTTTGTTTCAAATCCTATACTGGCTATTTGTTTATCATATGTTGTTACAATTTCATTTATTTCATCTTCAATATTTATATATTTATCAAAATAGTTTTTTATATCATCCATTGACATATATATATTTCCGTTTTCTTCTATTATTTCATGTTTTAGATTTGCTGTAACATTTTTGTTATTTAATACTAAATTAATTTCATTTGCAGTTTTTTTTTCTTTCAGATAGTTTTCTGCTTTATTTAATACAAAATTACAATAAGTAATAAAATTGCAGTGCTCCAGCTGTAATTTTTCCAACTAATGGTACATCTATTTCAGCTTGTGTTGATACTCTAAATATAAATTCTCCAAAATTGAATTTATCTAAAAATGCAAATATTATTCCTATCATTTGAGTTACTGTTTTTAATTTTCCCCATATTGATGCAGAAATTACTTTTTCCACCTTTTTTTCTACTGCAATTAATCTATATCCTGATACTATAAATTCTCTTGCTAATACTATTATTGGAATCCATGATGGTATTTTACCATATTCTACTAAAATAACTAATGCTGATAGCACTAATATTTTGTCTGCCAATGGATCTAAAAAATTTTCCAAATGTTGTTACTTGATTTCTACTTCTTGCTATATATCCATCTAACTTATCTGTTATTGATGCTACAATAAATATAATGTTCATTATCCAAAATGCTGTTGAAATTCCCAAAAATTCACCAGGAATACCTACTAAATTATCAATTATGGGAATTAACATTATAACTGGAACTAATAGTATTCTAAATATTGTTAATTTATTTGCTAAGTTCATTTTCATGTTGTTTTCTCCTTTCATTACAACTGAAATATAAGCTACTTTTTTGTAGCTTATATTTTTATAAATTAATTTTCTATTTTTGCCTTTAGTATTTCTTTTGCTTTATTAAGTTGTGTATCATTTGCATCTGTTGGTTCTCTTGTTATACTTGTTTCTAATAATATTTCATAATCTGGTGTTATACCTACTTTATTTATTTTTGTTTTGTTTGGAGTATAATATTCTTCTACTGTAATTTTTAATCCTGCTCCATTACTTAATGTTAAAAGTTGTTGTATTACACCTTTTCCATATGTTTTTGTTCCAACTATTGTTGCACATTTTAAATCTTTTAATGCTCCTGCCATTATTTCTGATGCACTTGCAGAACTTGAATTAACTAATAATACAATTGGTTCTGTTATTATTGCATCTTCTTTTGTTTTACTAATTTCTTCTTTTCCGTCTTTATCTACTGTTATTAATGCTGTTTGATCTTTTGGTACAATATAGTCAACTATTTTTAATGCTTCAGCAACAAGACCTCCACCATTATCTCTTAAATCTATTACTAATCCTTTTATTCCTTGTTCTTTTAATGATAAATATTTTGCTTTAAAATCTTCTGCAACTCCTTCATCAAAACTTGTTATTTCTAAATATCCAATATCATTTTCAAGTTTTTCAGAGTAAACTGGATTTGTATTAACTTTCTCTCTTGTAACTTCAAATGTTAATATTTGTTCTCCTCTTAATACCTCAATTGTAACTTTTGATCCTTCTTCACCTTTTATTGTATTAGCCATTTCTGACATTTGATCTGCTGTATATGAAACTCCATTTACCTTTGTTATTAAATCCCCTGCTTTTATTCCTGCTTTTTTCAGCTGGACTTTCTCTAATTGGTGAAAGTACTTGAACTAAATCTTTTTCTGTATTTTTTACCATGTATATTCCTATACCAACAAAATTTCCCATTATACCCTCTGTATATTCTTTCATTTTATCTGCCGGAATATATTCTGCATACTCATCTCCCAAAGAATTTATATATCCTTCTATTGCTCCATCTATTGCACTTGTTTCATCTATATCTGATTCATTCAAATATTTACTTTTTACAATTGTTTCAATACCTTTTAATGATTTTGTTAAATTACTATCACTTGTTAAAACATTTAATATTGAACTTACTCCTGAATTATTAGTTGTTTGAGTATTTCCATCTAATTTCACTATATATATAGCTGTTAATATACTTGTAACAAATGCTGTTAATATCATTAACATGATAATTTTATAAATCTTTTGTCTTTTTATATATTTATTATCTTCTTCCATTTTTCTTCTCCTTTTAATTATTTAATTCTTTTTTATGGCAAATATGGTAATGGATTTACTGGGCTTCCTCCAACTCTTACTTCAAAATGAAGATGTGTTCCAGTTGAGTTTCCTGTTGATCCAACAGTTCCTATGACTTGACCCTGTTTTACTTTATCTCCGACTTTTTTACTTTTCTTGAATTTGCCAACATATGTGCATATAATGTCATTGTTCCATCTCCATGGCTTATAACAATATATTCTCCATAACTATAGTATTTTCCATTACTAATACGTGCTTCTGATATAACAACTTTTCCATCTTTAACTGCTACAACACTTTTTTCCAGAAACTCCTATATTAACATCAACACCTGTATGGCCTTTATATGATGGATATGTTTTATTATTTATATTTGATTTACTTAATCCTTGTACAGGAAATATGTATCCACTTGCACTTGGTTTTTGAGAAATATTTGTTGTATTTTTTCTTTGCTTCTTCTTCAGCAATTCTTTTTAATTCTGCTTGAATTTTTCTTTTATCTTCTTCAAATTTTTCTATTTCTTGCTGATTTTCTTTTTTCCTCTGCTGTTAATTGAGCCACATAAGTCTGCTTTTCGTTTTTAATCTCTCTAATGAGTTTTGTTTTATTCTTTGTTGTGATAATGCATCATCTAAAGCACTTTTATTTTTTTCAAGTTCTGCTTTTGTAGCTTCAATTTCTTTCTTTTCATCTGTTACTTTTTGCATAAATTCTTTATCAGCATTCATAAGAGCCTCTGCATAATAATATTTTGATAAAAAGTCTTTTAAACTTGATGATGATAAAAATATTTCTAAGTATGAATTTTCACCATTCTTATATAATGCAATAACTCTTGCATCTAATAATTCTTTTTGTTTATTATATTCTTCTTCTTTTTTGCTCTATGCTTTTTTTTCTTTAACTTTAATTTGAGCTTGCAAATCTTTCACTTGACTTTTTAAATCATCAATTTCATTTTCAACATCTGAAATCTGGTATATTAAATCTTCTACTGATTTCATTGTTTCAGATTTATTAGCTTTTATTTCTTTTTGTTCATTTTCAAGTTCTTTTATTTGATTATCAATATCTGATTGCTGATTTTGCAAACTTGACTTCGAGCTTGTTGCATATGCTATATTTTGAAAAATTATTATTATAGATATTATAATTCCAATAATTTCTATTATCTTCTTTTTCATAATCTCTTTCCTTTCTTGTGTTTTTTAATTACTCTCTGTACTTTCTGTTTTATTTTCATCATCTTCTTTAGTTGCACTTGATGTTATACTATTTTTATTTTGATAATAATCCAATGGATTTACTGTTTGACCATTTATTCTTATTTCAAAATGTGCATGTGGTCCTGTTGAATATCCCGTTGATCCTACTTCCAAAACTGGTGTTCCAGCTTTTACTTCATCTCCAACTTGAACCAAAATTGAATTTCCATGTGCATATAATGTTTGTACTCCACCACCATGATCAATTATTACCATATTTCCATATGCTGTATTATATGTTGCTTTAGATACAACTCCATTTGCTGCTGCAACAAAATATGTTCCAAGTGGTGCACTTATATCTATTCCTGTATGTAATTTATATGCTCCTGTAATTGGGTGAACTCTCATTCCATATAATGATGTTAATGATGTACGTCCAGGAACTGGCCATACTAATGTTCCCCCAACATAATCTTCTCCTATACTTCCTAGTGCTAATAATTTTATTTCATTTTCAATTTGTGTTACTTGTGCATTATATTCATCAATCTGTGCTTGAAGCTCTTGCTCCTGTTTTGTTAATTTACTTAAATAATATTGTCTTTTGGTTTTAGAGTTTTGAACTACTTGTGTTTTCTTTTTGCTGTAATTGCTTACTTTCAACAATTTGTTTTTTCTTTTCTGCTAATATTTTTTGGTTACTTCTATTTCTTCAATTTGCTGTTCTGCACTGTCTAACAAAGTTTTATCATATTTACTTAATAATATTAATTTATCATAAGTTTGAAAAAAATTCTTTTACATTCTTAGATGCAAATAACACACCTAATAATTGTAAATTGTCTGATTTATATATTTCTATTACTCTAGCATCTAATACTTTTTTATTTTATCATATTTTTCTTGAGCATTTGATAATTTTTGCTCATTTTCTGATATTTGAGTTGTTAATGTACTAACTTCTATATTTATCTTATTTAATTCTTCTTCTGATTGTGCTAATTGCGTATCAAGTTCTTGTAATTGTTGCATATTTTCCGACATTTGTTCTTGAACTGCTTGTAATCTATTATTGGTTTCTGTAATACTTTGGTTTATTTGGTTAGATTTTTCTTGTAAGTCTGTAATATTTTCGGCATATACGCAAATACTTGTAACACTAATTGTTA